>CXTO01000014.1_pt1 | contig 82343 bp, 93 predicted proteins | sample 940861 | NCBI WGS metagenome assembly CXTO01 (sample SAMEA3493489, study PRJEB9703) | human gut metagenome | biome: ENVO:mammalia-associated habitat; material: ENVO:feces | place: Bangladesh | collected 2010-01-06 | reverse complement strand
GGAATCATGCAATACAGGGTCGAACGTTGCGTCTCATCGAGCACCACGAGCACAAGCGCGCCGATGCACATCACGATGGCCAGCCACGGCAGTACCGGGAAACCGGGCGCACGGTAGTCGAGTTCATCGGCGCTGTGCCCATCCCGCGCCCATTCGCGCCGGAACCGGATGTGGCACACGCACACGGAGAACCACACCACCAGCGTCGCCAAGCCGGATACGGCGACCAACACCAGATACACAGTCGAAGCGGCGATCACGGAAGACAGCAGCGCCAGCAGCGAACCCGCCATGCTGAACAGTACGGCCCACACCGGCACGCCGCGGAAATTCGTCTTGGCGAAGCGCGCCGGGATCAGCCGCTCCTTGGCCAGCGACCACACCATGCGCGAGCACACGTACAGGCCGGAGTTCGCGGCAGAAAGCACGGCCGTCAACACCACGAAGTTCATGATGTCGCCGGCGAACGGCATGCCGATCGACTGGAACACCAGCACGAACGGGCTCGTGTCCACGCCGGCCTGATGCCAGGGGATCAAGGACGCCATCACCAGAATCGAGCCGATGAAGAAAATTGCCAGACGCAGCACCGTGGTGTGCACGGCTTTGGGAATCGCGCGCGATGGATCTTTGGTTTCGCCGGCCGCCACGCCCACCACTTCGGTGCCGGAGAACGCGAACACCACGGTCAGCAAAGTCGAGAAAATAGGTGCGATGCCGCTCGGGAACCAGCCATCGGCCACGAAGTTGCCCAGCAACGGCGCGGAAGCATGGCCGGCAATCGGTATAGAGCCGAAGATTGCCAGCAGGCCGATCACAATGAACGCGATGATGGCGAACACTTTGATTGACGCGAACCAGAACTCCGCCTCACCATATAGCCGCACGGACATGATGTTGAGCGCGAACACCACCGCAATGAACACGGCCGACCACATCCAGGACGGCGAATGAGGAAACCATCGTTGCATCAACAGCCCTGCCGCCGTGAACTCCGAGGCGAGCGCCACCGCCCAGTTCAGCCAATACAGGATGGCGATGGTGAATGCGGTGCCGGGTCCGATGAATCGCTTCGCATACATGTGGAAACTGCCGGCATACGGCATGGCCACGGACAGCTCGCCCAGCGAGACCATTACACAGTAGACGAGCAAGGAACCGACCGCGTAGGCGAGGATCGCGCCCAAAGGTCCGGCCTGATGAATCGTGTAACCGGAGCTGACGAACAGGCCGGTACCGATTACGCCGCCCAGGGAGATCATCGTCAGGTGGCGCGACTCCATTTTCCGTTCGAGGCCGGTGTCGTCCTTGGAATTGCCGGCTGACGCCATGCTTAGGTCTCCTTCGGTCAGATGGTCGGATGGTCAGAGGGTTGTGCCTCATGTCGGTTGTGCGGGCTGCACTCGATGCCGCCTACCATATGATAGCGGTAGATGAAACGGCTCGCGAAAGGTGGAAGTGAAATGACGGGTTTGCTTATCGGATCGCATTTGTCGACGGCCGGCGGCTGGAACGAGCTGCTGAAACGCTCCCATGAGGAGGGCGGCACCGCGTTCGCGTTCTTCCCGCGATCTCCGTATGGCAAACGTTCCAAGGCTCTCGACCTGGCCGGCGCGGCGGCGTTCGGCGCACAGCTCGGGGCCGAAGGCTATGGGCCGTTGGTCGTCCATGCGCCGTATGTCTACAATCTGGCCGGCAAGGATGAGGCCAAGCGCGCATTCGCCATCGAGGCGCTGGCCGAGGATATCAAGCTGCTGACCGCCATCCGCGAGGCCGGCCAGGAGGTATATATCAACATTCATCCCGGCGCGCATGTGGGCCAAGGCGCCGAGACCGGCTGCCGGCTGATTAGCGAGGGGCTGAATCAGGTGTTTGAGCGTGCGGATGGCGTTATGGTGTTGCTGGAGACCATGGCCGGCAAAGGCACGGAATGCGGGCGCAACTTCGAGGAGCTCGCCACGATCATGAACGGCGTGGAGAACAAGGCGAACGTCGGCGTCACGTTTGACACCTGCCATGTGCTGGATGCCGGCTACGATTTGGTGAACGACTACGATGGCGTGATGCATCAGTTGGATGTGGTGATCGGATTGGCCAAGGTCAAGGCGATTCACGTGAACGATTCGCAGTTTGGCCTCGACTCGCATAAGGATCGTCACGCCAACATCGGGGAGGGCCAGCTCGGCATCCCGTTTTTCACGCGACTGGTCAACGACCCGATCATGGCCAAGCTCCCGATGATCCTCGAAACCAAGGAGCAGACGCCCGCCACGCATCGCGACGAGATCGAGTTGTTGCGCGGATTGGTGCAAAAGTAGTCGTAGTCGACCAATGTCGAGCAGAAGAGACCTGTTTTTGACTGAGGGCCATACGAGGTTAGCTATCAGTGGGGCGTTGATTGATCCGTCTTCATATACAGCTGCATAGCCGGTTTCAGCTGCAAGAGCTCAAAACAGACGCATGGGTTCGGTGGAATCCAATGGCTGAATAAGACGTTTGCCGTCGCTGTTCAGTGGCGCGACTTCGTGAAATTGCAGACGCCGAGAAAGCATGGTACCCGCTTCCCGCATGGAATCTAACAGTGCGGCTCCGTCAACGGAGCGGTCCAGCCATGAGGCAACCATATTCCGAGGCGCCAGCAGGGGCATGCGATCATGCACCTTGACGAACTCGTCCGCGGCAGGGCAGGTGATGATGGTTGCGGTCAGCTGCCATGGCGATGCGGGAGACGGCCTCCACCATGAGTACAGGCCGGCCAAAGACAATAGTTCATCATGTGGTGCGTGAAAATAGAACGGCCTGCGACCTTTCCATTCGTAGTAGCCGGAAGCGGGGATGATGGCTCGCATGGATTTTGTGGATTCGGCGAACGCCGGCTTGACATGCGCAGACTCCACACGCGCATTATATGTGGGGTAGCTCAGCACTTTGCTGGCGCTCCATCGCGGCACCAGCGACCAATAGGCACCGGTCAGATGACGGCGGCCATCCTTGCCCTGTGCCACCACGCCAATGTTCTGCGTGGGTGCGATGTTGTAGGAAGGCTGTGGCAGAGTGCCAACGCGCACGTCATCCTCGTCTACCGCGAACTGTGAGGCCACGGCATCCCAATCCAAATCAAGCGCGAATCTCCTGCACATGCACCCAGTCTATGCTATCAATGGAATCAATCCCAGGCCGTATGACCGATATTCATGGCGATCTTCCTTTTGTTGGCCGCTCTGGTTCCGTAGCGATACGAACCAACGAGGAATAGCCCAGAATGTAGGACGCACAAGGCAATAAAGGCAGGGCGTGACCTAGAGTGGCGCATGACCGAACACCAACAAAGGGAGGACCATGTCGGTTTTGGACGAATTGGTGGCGGGCGCACTGGAGGACCAGCAAACCCGCGAGCTCACCGTGTCTCTTGAGGATGTGAAGAAGGCCGCGCTGGCGGCCCCGGCTCCGATTGACGCAACACGATGGCTCAAGCGCGCCGATGGCATCCCGGTGATCGCCGAAATCAAGCGCGCGTCCCCGTCCAAGGGCCACCTCTCCGACATCCCGGACCCGGCCGCGTTGGCCCGCGAGTACGAGAAGGGCGGCGCAAGCGCCATCTCCGTGCTCACCGAAGGCCGCAAATTCCTCGGCAGCCTCGATGATTTCGACAAGGTCCGCGCCGCCGTGCATATTCCGGTGCTGCGCAAGGACTTCATCGTCACCGACTACCAGATCTACGAAGCCCGCGCCCACGGTGCCGATTTGGTGCTGCTCATCGTCGCCGCATTGGACGACGCCCAGCTCAAACACCTGCTGGATTTGGCGCACGAGTTGAGCATGACCGTGCTGGTCGAAACGCACACCCGCGAGGAGATCGAACGCGCATGTCAGGCCGGCGCCAAGGTGATCGGCATCAACGCGCGCAACCTGAAGAACCTCAAGGTGGACGTGAACAAATACAACGAACTCGCGGCCGATCTGCCCAATGACGTCATCAAGGTGGCGGAATCCGGCGTATTCGGCGCGGTCGAGGTCGAAGACTACGCCCGCGCGGGAGCGGACGCGGTACTGGTCGGCGAGGGCGTGGCCACCGCCGACGATCATGAACTTGCAGTGGAACGACTAGTACAGGCAGGAGCACAAGTGAAAGCATCCGAAACAACCCCGCTCAGCGAACATCAGGGACCGTATTGGGGTCAGTTCGGCGGCCGCTATGTGCCCGAGGCCCTCATCACCGCCCTCGACGAGCTTGAGCGCGTCTACACGCAAGCCAAAGCCGACCCCGAATTCCACAAGGAATTCATGACGCTCCAGCAGCGTTACGTGGGCCGCCCGAGCCCGCTGACCGAAGCCCCGCGCTTCGCCGCACTCGTCAAGGAGAAGACCGGCCTCGACGCCCGTATCTTCCTCAAGCGCGAGGATTTGAACCACACCGGTGCGCACAAGATCAACAACGCGCTCGGACAGGCCTTGCTCGTCAAGCGCATGGGCAAGACACGCGTGATCGCCGAAACCGGTGCCGGCCAGCACGGCGTGGCCACCGCTACCGTGTGCGCCATGCTTGGCCTCAAGTGCCGCATCTACATGGGCCAGATCGACGCCCGCCGCCAGGCCCTGAACGTGGCCCGCATGCGTATGCTCGGCGCCGAAGTGGTCGAGGTGACCCTCGGCGACAAGATTCTGAAGGACGCCATCAACGAGGCCCTGCGTGACTGGGTCACCAACGTCAAGGACACGCACTACCTGCTCGGCACCGTCGCAGGCCCGCACCCGTTCCCGGCCATGGTGCGCGACTTCCAGAAGATCATCGGCGAGGAAGCCAAGCAGCAGCTTCAGGACTGGTACGGCATCGACCATCCGGACGCGATTTGCGCTTGCGTGGGCGGCGGCTCCAACGCCATCGGCGTGATGAACGCCTTCCTGGATGATGACCGCGTGAACCTCTACGGCTACGAAGCCGGCGGCAACGGCCCCGAATCCGGCCAGCACGCCATCCGCTTCGCCCCCGGCACCGGCCAGCTCGGCATGTTCCAGGGTGCCAAGAGCTACCTGCTGGAAACCGACGAAGGCCAGACGCTCGACACCTACTCGATCTCCGCAGGCCTCGACTACGCTTCCGTGGGGCCAGAGCACGCATGGCTCAAGGACATCGGCCGCGTGAACTACAGCTGGGCCACCGATGAGGAGGCCATGAACGCCTTCCGCGACCTAAGCCAGAGCGAGGGCATCATCCCCGCCATCGAAAGCTCGCACGCCGTGGCCGGCGCGTACAAGGCCGCCGCGGATCTGAAGGCCAAGGGCTATAACAAGGCCGTGATGATCGTGAACATCTCCGGCCGAGGCGACAAGGACATGGCCACCGCCGGCAAGTGGTTTGGCTACCTGACCGACGATCAGGCCGCCGCGCTCGATGTGGCCGGCGCCCACGGCGACACCGCCGCCTGAACAAGAAGAGGAGATTTTTGATTATGACCAACGAAGCAACCACGCCGTCCGGCCAGCCGCTGGGCATCAGCCACAAGCCCAGCAAGTCGGGCGCTATGTTCACCAAGTTCAAGGCCGAGAACAAGCCCGCCTTCATCGGCTACCTGCCCTATGGCTTCCCCAACCCAGACGTCTCGCTTGACGCCTTCAAAACGATGGTCGAGCACGGCATCGACGCCGTGGAAATCGGCCTGCCGTACTCCGACCCGGTCATGGACGGCCCGGTCATCCAGGCTGCCGCCTCCATCGCCCTGAACAACGGCGAGACCATCAAGCGCGTGTTCGAGGCCGTCGAAACCGTGGCCAACGCCGGCGGCGTGCCGCTCATCATGAGCTACTGGAACCTCGTGTACCACTACGGCGTCGAGCGCTTCGCCCGCGACTTCGAGAACGCCGGCGGCGCCGGTCTCATCACCCCGGACCTTATCCCGGACGAGGCGGGGGAGTGGATCGAAGCCTCCGACCGCCACGGACTCGACCGCATCTTCCTGGTCTCCCCGGACTCGTCCACCGAACGCCTCGAAACCGTGGCCCGCAACGCGCGCGGCTTCGTGTACGCGGCCGCCCGCATGGGCGTCACCGGCGAACGCGCCACCATCGACGCTTCGCCCGAACTCCTCGTGGAACGTACCCGTCAGGCCGATGCCGAGAACGTGTGCGTGGGCATCGGCGTGTCCACCGCCGAACAGGGCGCCAAGGTCGGCTCCTACGCGGATGGCGTCATCGTCGGCTCCGCGCTCGTGCACACCCTGCTCGCGGACGACAACAAGACCGCACGCGACCCGAAGGAAGGCTTGAAGCTGCTCGCCGCCAAGAGCGAGGAACTGGCCGAAGGCATCCACAACGCACGCTAAGACCTGCCGCCCCTAGAATCAGGGCGTATTCGGCACCTGCTTCCGTCATGGATTGCCGCATGCGCCCTGGTAAAGGGATTATCCGCCATCGAAGCCATCGAGGAAAAGCTTGGACCCTGAGGCTCGACACATATGAAACGAGTACGCTGCCAAAGCGTGAGGCGTTCCTCGAGTCCCGGTTTCCATGCGGTAGTATGGCAGGCGGCATTAGCGAATACGAGTAAGTGAGGCACGATGAATCTGGCCTATATCCCCTCGCCGACCTTCTCTAAATTCCAGGTCGGCCCGTTTACCATCCACATGTATGCAATCTGCATCCTGATTGGCATCTGCGTGGCTGTGTGGATCCTCGCCACGCGCTGGAAGCGCTACGGCGGCACCTTCGACCAGATTCTCGACACCACGCTCGTCACCGTGCCCTGCGCTCTGGTGGGCGCACGCCTTTACCACTGCATCACCACGCCGGCCGACTACTTCCCGCCCACCGGCAACCTGATCAACATCCTCAAGGTGTGGGAAGGCGGCATGGCCATCTTCGGCGGTATCTCCGTGGGCACACTGGTGGCGTTCCTATGGTGCCGCCACAAGCATTACCCGTTCGCGATCTTCGCCGACGCCATCGCCCCCGCGCTGCCCGTGGCCCAGGCCATCGGCCGACTCGGCAACTGGTTCAATCAGGAACTCTACGGGTGGCCCACCACCCTGCCTTGGGGTCTGAAACTCAACGACGCGGACGCCATCGGCAAATCCGAAATCTGCTATTCCGGCGCTGAGTGCCCCGACTACAAAACCACCCTGTTCCACCCCACATTCCTGTATGAGATGATCTGGAACCTCATCGGCGCCGCGATCATCATCTACCTTGGCCATAAGCTCGCCGACCGCCTTAGGGCTGGCCAGCAGTTCGCCATGTACCTGATGTGGTATGGACTGGGCCGCACCTGGATCGAAAACGTGCGCATCAACTACTCCACAGTGATTCTGGGGTTGCGCACCAACGTCTGGACCGCCATCATCGTCTTCGTGATCGGCTGCATCCTGTTCGTCGTGCTCTACCAGCATGGCCCTGACTCCAAGGTACAGGCCCGGCAACTTGCGGCGGTCACCGCCGACGAGCTCGAACGCCAGAGCATCGAAGAAGAACGACTGCGCCAGAAGAAAGCCCAGCGCGGCAATATGCAAAATAAGTAACACTGGAAAGAACAGCGTCCAAACAGCACGAAACACGGGGCTCCAAGTCCCATTGCACAGATAAGGTAGGAAACCATGAGCAATATCGCAATCGCACCCAGCATCCTGTCCGCTGATTTCTGCAACCTCGAACGTGACCTCAAGGCCATCTCCAATGCCGATTTGGTTCACGTCGACGTGATGGATCATCATTTCGTGCCGAACCTGACCCTTGGCGAGCCCATCGTTGGCCGCATCTGCGAGGTCACCGACCTTCCCGTCGACGTGCACCTGATGATCGAGGATCCGGATCGTTGGGCCCCCGAATACGCCAAGCTCGGTGCCGCTTCGGTCTCCTTCCACATGGGTGCCACCCATGCCCCGGTACGTCTGGCACGCCAGCTGCGCGAAATGGGCTGCAAGGCGAGCTTCGCCGTGCGCCCGGCCGAACCGGTCGAGCCGATTTTCGACATCCTCGATGAGTTCGACATGGTGCTCATCATGACCGTGGAGCCCGGCTTCGGCGGCCAGAAGTTCCTCGACAACCAGATGGCCAAGGTTCGCCGTCTACGCGACGAAATCACCCGTCGCGGACTGAAGACCCGCATTCAGGTCGACGGTGGCGTGAGCCCCAAGACCGCGCACATCGTGGCCGAAGCCGGCGCCGACGTGCTCGTGGCCGGTTCCGCCGTATATGGCGCTGAGAACCCCGCCCAGGCCGTCGATGACATCCGTGCCAAGGCCGAGGCCGCGTTTAAGGCCTGAGCCGCAGCGCGCCCATTACCTCAGCAGAAGCAACAAAGAAAAGATAATCATGAAGACGTTTGAATCCCTGTTCGCCGAACTGTCCGAAAAGGCCAAGATCCGTCCCGAAGGCTCCCTGACTGTCGATGAGCTCGACAAGGGCACCCACTTCATCGGCAAGAAGATCATCGAAGAGGCCGGCGAAACCTGGATGGCCGCCGAGTACGAGGGCGCGGATCGCACCGCCGAGGAGATGAGCCAGCTGCTCTACCATGTTCAGGTCATGATGATTAAGCACGGCCTGACCCTCGAGGACGTCTACAAGCACCTGTGATCGCCGTTCCGCGGCCGCAGAACACGCTGAATCAAGCACACAACCAGGGATTCGCTGGCAATTCTGCCGGTAATCCCCACAAAACGCAGTAACCGCAGCGCATCGAACTCCCAACAGGGGAGAGGAGCATTCATGCTGAGAATCGCAGTGCCCAATAAGGGCATGTTGTCAGAACCCGCGTGGAACATGCTGGCCGAGGCCGGCTACCGTCTGCGCACTAATCCTCGTCAGCTCGTCGTCCAGGATGAAGACAACGGCATCGAGCTGTTCTACCTGCGTCCGTTGGATATCGCGGTGTACGTGGGCCGCGGTGCCATTGATGTGGGCATCACCGGACAAGATCTGCTGAAGAATTCCGGTACCGCCGCACTCGAGCACATGCCGCTCGGCTTTGGCTCCTCCACATTCCGCTTCGCTGCTCCGAACGAATCCCCGATCACCACTCTGGAAGACATTCAGGGCAAGCGCGTGGCCACCACCTTCGACAAGCTGGTGCATGAATACCTCGTCGAACACGGTATCGAAGCTGAAACCATCCACCTGGATGGTGCCGTGGAATCCTCCGTGCAGCTGGGCGTGGCCGACCTCATCGCCGACGTGGTCTCCACCGGTACCACGCTGCGCAACGCCGGTCTGCGCGTTTTTTCCGACCCGCTGATGCACTCCGAAGCGTGCCTGATTCGCTCTCCGCGTCTGGACGAGAAGGACTCCCGTCTCGCCGTGCTCACCCGCCGTCTGCAAGGCGTGCTGACCGCACACCAGTACGTGCTTATGGATTACGACATCCCCGTAAGCAAGGTGTCTGCAGCCGTGGCCGTGACCCCCGGTTTTGAGAGCCCCACCATCTCCCCGCTGCACGACAAGCAGTGGAACGCCGTGCGCGTCATGGTGCCCAAGGCCAAGGTCAACCAGCTGATGGACGATTTGTACGAAGTCGGTGCTCGAGGCATCATCGTCACCGCATTGCAAGCCTCTCGCATGTAAACCATGTAGACTATTTGGCGATATGACAGACCACAAACTCAGCAGCAGATACAGTCCAGAGGCGCGTGACCTGTATTTCACTGTGCCGAATCTGATCAGCGCGTTGAGAATCATCTCGATTCCATTCATCTCCGCGCTGATCTCGCGGCATGAGATGATTGCGGCGTTGGCGCTTATCGCCATCTCCTCCGCTTCTGACGGACTCGATGGCATCATCGCGCGCAGATTCAACCAAGTCAGCAAAATCGGGCAGATTCTTGACCCGGTCGCCGATCGCCTGTTGATTTTTTGCTCGATTCTGGCTCTCGGCATCGCCGGCGTCATCCCCTGGTGGATGCTGATCATTGTGGGTTTGCGCGACTTGTGGATGGCAATTCAGGTGCTGTGGCTTGCCCAATATGGATATGGTCCGTTGCCGGTGCATTTCGTGGGCAAAGCGGGCACCGCATTATTGATGATTTCCATCGTCAGCCTGATTTTCGCTGATCTTGGCACCAACGCCTTCTTCCACCTGCTCTATCTTGCCGCGCTTGCCGCAGGGATTTGGGGCATTGCCATGTACTGGTTGGCCGGATATATCTACACCAAACAAGGTGTGAGCTTGTTGCGCAAGGAATTGGGGGAGCGGCATGGAGCCTGATTCCACAGCGCCGGTCTCATTCCCCGTACCAGAAGAGAATGAGCCAGTACGCCGTCGTGCCATTTTTTCCCGTGCATTTCGGTCTGTGGAATCCCACCATGCTTTGTCTCCCGATGATGCCGCGGCCGTTCGCGGACGTCGTCGCCGTAAAACCAACGATGATTCCCTGCAACTCATCGACGATCTCGTGAACCGTCCGATGGATCCCATGTTCTCCGATTCGAGACTGGTCCATGAGCAGCGATCTGCATTTTCCATCTGGTTCAATCGCATCATCGTTTTCCTGATTTGCGTCGGTGTCGGGTTTGCAGGGTGCCTGTTCGTCCAGCAGCTGCAGTCCGATCCGCGCAAACAGGTGCGTCAGACGTTGGCCGGCCAACTCGAAAACCGCAATGCGCAAATCGAACAGCTCACCAAAGATGTGAATGCGGTCAAGGCCCAAGTCGACGAGCAGTCGAAGAAGGTCTCCGGAAAGGTCAAAAGCGACACGCTGATTCAGGATGAATTGGTCATCGGTGCCGTGGCCGTCACCGGTGAAGGCATCACCATGACATTGGCCGATCCTATTGCGGCGAGCCAGTCCGACCAATCCACCTCCACCAGAGTGGGTACCACCAGCAAGATTCGCGTCGTCACGGATCTTGATTTGCAGCAGCTGGTATCGCTGATGTTCCAAAATGGAGCCGAAGCCATCTCCATCAACGGCAATAGGCTCGGTGCACAGACCTCCATCCGTAAGGCGGGCGGGCATATTCTCATTGGCGTGAATGCCATCGAAAGCCCGTACACCATTGAAGCCATCGGAGACAAGAACACGTTGGCCGAAGCTATGGGATCAAAGAATCTGGCAAGCCTGTACGATTCCTTCAAACAAGCAGGTATTTATCCGCAGGTAAACAAGTCCAATTCGATTACACTTGAGGCAGCAGTGGCTGGCGAAACCCAATACGCAGAGAGGAACGAATAATGGCAGCCGTCCTAGGTCTGATTATCGGCGTGGTAATCGGTGTGTTTGTCAAGCCGGACATTCCGGTCGTCTTGCAACCCTATCTGCCGATTATGGTGGTGGCCGCCATCGACGCACTGCTGGGCGCTGCACGCGCGTACTTTGAACGAAGCTTCTCTGACCGTGTATTCGTCATATCGTTCCTGGCCAACGTGCTGACGGCAACCTTGCTGGTGTTCCTCGGCAATCAGCTTGGCGTCGGCTCGCAGCTGCAGACCGCCGTCATCGTGGTGCTCGGCATCCGTATCTTCTCCAACGTGTCCGCCATTCGCCGGTTCATCTTCCGAGGCTGATATGGTACGAAGAGCTAAATCAAACAACATGCTGGACAAAATGCATGACCAGCATGCCCAAGATAAGGCGAACGACCGCATGGAAACCGGTTCGTTCCCCACGATACGCAAAAAGCCGCGTAAGAACCTGAACCGGAATTCCGATCGTTCCCGACTGATATCGTCGATCTTCATCATGCTGATGTGCGCATTGCTGGGCTTTGCCTACATGAGTCAGATCAACAACACCAAATCCACCTATGAAACGATGGATGAGAACGAGCTGGTTCGTCTGCTCAACGAGTCGAACACGCAGATATCCAACCTCGAGCAGCGCAAAACCCAGTTGACCAGCCAGCTGAACTCGTTGAAGTCGGCTGCCAACGAGCAGGAACAGGCGCGTAAGATCGCCAAGCAGAACGAGGAAACCAGTGGTCTGATTTCCGGCCGGCTCCCGGCCAAGGGCAAGGGTATTACGGTTACGGTCAGCCGCGGTTCGACATCCAGAATCGACGCTTCGATCATGTTCAACCTCATCGAGGAGCTGCGCAATGCCGGCGCCGAAGTCATTGCCATCAACGAGGTTCGCGTTGTCGCATCGACCTATATTCAAGATGCTGACGAAGGGCTGATTTCCGATGGCACGGCCATCAAACCTCCGTATGTGGTCAAGGCTATAGGCAATCCGCAGGAGCTTTCCAACGCAGTTGACATCGCCGGGGGAGTGGGTGCCCAGCTGCAGGTCAAGTATGGAGCTAATGTTAATGTCGAAGCCTCCGATAACGTCATTATTGATGAAGTGCGTGAAGCTACGCAAAATAAGTATGCAAAGACGGTAGAATAGGAAGCTATGACTGATCCGATTCCTAGCGCAGGCGAAACCACCATCATTGGATTGCCTGCTATTAACGTATTGCCCGTTACCGCAACCGGCGACCGTCCTCTGACTCAGGAGGATTTGGACACCATTACACGCCTGTCCGAGGGGACGGCGTTGCTTATCTCGACCAGGGGAGCGGTGTCTGGTTCGCGGTATCTGCTTGATGAGGATGAAATCACTGTTGGTCGCGATCCTCGAGCGGATATTCTGCTGGACGATTCCACCGTATCCCGGCAGCACGCTGTGTTCCGCCGGGTCAATGGCCAGTATTCCGTTATCGATGCCGGAAGCCTCAATGGCACCTATGTGAACCGCCAGCGCGTTGATCAGGCGGTGCTTAAAAACGGCGATGAAATCATGATTGGCAAGTTCCGTCTGGTGTTCTTCACGAAATCTGCCTTTGTCTCCCAATAACCGACACATTGTGTGGGGTTACACTTGGTGAAGAATTGCAATCGTGTGATTACACCAGTGTGAGTTAGGGGAGTCAAGATGGGCGAGACTGAGCTGCATCTTCATATTCCGCTTGATGAGCGTGAAGATCTCAATGATGGCGCTATCCAGGGGGAGTTGTTCGCCAACGCCGATTCCGAGGAAATCAAGCGTGGATATCGCGGTACCGTGGCATCCAAGGTTGCGGGCATCACGTATCGTCAGCTTGATTACTGGGCGCGCAAGCAGATTGTCGAACCGTCCATCACGCCATCGCACGGATCCGGCTCCCGTCGTTTGTATTCGTTCAAGGACGTGGTGATTCTGGCCGTCTCCAAGAAGCTGTTGGATGCCGGCGTGAATCTGCAGAACGTGACTGCAGCCATCGGCTTCCTTACCCAGCACACCACCGATCAGCTGGCCAACGTGACCATCATGTGCGACGGCCAGAACGTGCATGAATGCACGACCAGCGAGCAGATGCTTGAGCTGCTGCAAAGCGGCAAGGCCGTGTTCGCCGTGTCGGTCGGCTCACTGTGGCATCAGATTGAAGCCGCTCTGGAGGATGAGGATTACGTCGATCTTGATGACAAGCCGATGACGGTTTCCATGAATCGTCCGATTGACGAATTGACCGCCATGCGTATGCGCAAGAAGCTTGAGGCGCAGCGTCTACAGCGTGAGGCCGCTTGATTTCGCAGCAGGTTTGTATGATGGCGACTTGCCGGGTTTCCGGCAGGTCGTTTTTTCATTATGGGCGTGCAATGATCGAGTAATCTTGCAGAACACAGTGCTGAAGGATTGATGCAATGGGTATAGTCATTGGGTTCCTGCCAATCGTGCTCTGGCTCGTCGCCGTCATTATGGCCATCGCCATTATCACGTTCACGATAGGTCAAGGCCACATATTCACACCGCGGGCAAAGCGTCCGGCGACTGAGCCGGTTGACTGGTCCATGGTCAAAATGCATTTTCTGTCGTTTGTAATGGCGCTGATACCGTTTCCTGTATTCGTTTTTCTCGCGGATTCCATGGATGCGCGTCTGAGAGATTTCTGCGACGCAGCGCAGTTGCCCGCAGCTGTCATCGTATTCGTTCTGGTGTTGCTGGAGAACGTCGCCATGTATTTCCAGGCGCGCAACGCTTCGGAGACTGCAATGGATCGGCGTATTGGTGCCTCTGTACGTAAGAACGACGATGACACTGGAATCCGATAATGTCCGTTATCGGCATTATGCATCATCGTCCATGTATTTCACTGTGCGTATCGTCGTCCAATCGCTGTCGCCTGTATCCAGGCGCGACCGGATTGGATGCTCTCATGCACGGAACGGATTATCCGAATACCTCACAGGCGGCGACCAGCCGCAGTGTCTCCATGTCGATGAGATCACGTCCGTAGGCATCCAGAAGGCGGTCGCCGTATGCATCGGTATGCAAATTGAACCATAGCGTCCACAAAGCCCAGTACACATCCACATGTCTGTCGCCGACTCCGGCGCAATCCAAATCAACGAAACCACTGAACCGCCAATCGTCAAGTATGACATTCGGCAGGCAATAATCACCATGCAACAACGTATCGTGACGCAATTCGTCGCCATGCTGCCGCACCAGGCGATATATCGATTCGGTGTCGGCGTTCCCGTAGACCCGCGTGAAGAAGGAACGGTCCGCACATCCCTGCGCATGATTCCGCTCCACTGCCGCCAGATAGTCTTTCGTACGGTTCGATACAGGGCATCCGGTTGGATCCTGCTCATGCAGCATACGCAGCCGTCGTCCCAGGACGGCGGCCAAACGTTCGGGCTCCCTCACGTAAAGAGACGCGGTGCAGTCGTCACCTGGCAGACATGCCGTCGCCAACCAGTCATTGCTGTCATGGTCCTGACCATAATGCAGCACCGCGGCGGCCAGTCCTTTGTCATGAAAATACCGCGTCATTGCCGCCTCGTTCCGCAGTGCGCCGTGACGGGCCTTCTTGATATAGCATCCCTGGCCGATGTCGGAATAATATACGGTTGCTTCGGCGGACGAGCTGCTGTCGAATACATGCCCAGGGCGTAGATACCTGCGCAACGGTTCGGGAAATTCCGCCATGTCGCCGTTCCACGGAATGTGCTGCATTTCATCCTCCTGGTGCCATTGCAACCTCAGTGCCATTGCACATAGTGTCGTCGCGGCACGGTGTCGCGTCATGTCGTTATCTCGACGGTATCGCATCATCGTGTCGAACTGGTGAGCCGCCGCCTGCGCCCGGTGGCCCTGTCGGGCTCTATGTCTATCGCGGCGTGTCAGATTCCATCGGCGCTTCTGTATGTCGAGCCGCCGCCACCCTGCCATCGTTGGTCTCCCGTCGTGTGAAATGCGTAGCCAAATGCGTAGCCACAACGGGCCACCCAGAGGCATCCACAGTTACCTGTGCGAAATGAAGACCGTTGAAATTAAGCCATTTCTAAGATTCCCGAATAGTTAGCCGATAATGTACGTTATGTCAGATTAGTTATCCTTGACGAGGATTCAGTCGCCTGTATCAACTAGTCCACGCATACCAGGCCGACAGCCAAAAGGCCGACAGCCAAAGGAGCACCGGAGCGACCACCGCAATTGCAAGAATCGCCGTGCCTTTCAGCCAATCCTTGTCATTTCGTTTCCAGTGGAATGCTCGCCAAATGAACCATATCAGCATGGGAATCTCATACAGCGACAGCAACGGCAAACCGATGAAAACCAGGTCGAAGCCCGCGGCGCAGGCTTCATCGCATCCCATCATGAAGAAGTCCTCGCCGTTGTGTTTCAGTGCGTTTGGAAATAATGGTTTACGGCTTCTTCGATCTGCTCGGGCTTCTCGATGATCTCGTAAACGCCGTGTTCTTCCATCTCGCCGGCCGGGGCGTAACCCCAACGGCAGCCGATGGTGTCCAGCCCGCAGGCGTGTGCGCCATCGATGTCGGTGTAGCGATCGCCGATCATCACGGCCTTATCCCCTGCCGAAGCATCAAAACCGATTTTGTCAAAGCAATAACGGATGACCTGATCCTTATCCAAGCGAGAGTTGTCCTTGGAAGCGCCATAAATGCCATCCAGCAATTCGGTCAGATGGAAGTGTTCACAGATCGGAACGCATTGGTACTCGGGCTTGCAGCTGGCCAACGCCAGATAATAGCCGTCGGCACGCAGCTTGAGCAGCTGTTCGCAGATACCGGGAAACACGACGTTCACCAAGCGGCCGGGAACTTTGTTGCCGGGCTCGTTCGGATCATCGAACACGGCGCGATCCGCATAGTAGCTACGGTAGATGATGACCGCCCGGTCAAGCTCCTCCTCCGGCACATGGTTGCGTCGCAGCGATTCGATGATGGCCGGACCAATGAAACGATGCAGCTCGGCATCGTCGGGAACCGGGCGACCCAATTCCTCGAACGTCTTGATGACGGATGCGATGATGCCGCCGTCGGACTTGGTAAGCGTGCCGTCGAGGTCCAGCAGGACCACGTTCCTCGGATGCTGTGCCATATGAGGTCCACTCCCCTGTTTCACTATGGTGTTCATGTTCGCAAGATTGCTTCAGCAATGATTATGCCCAGTCGGTTTGACTGGGCATCAAGTTCACGTGTTGTTGGCTCACTCGTAATCGGGAATCCAACCGTCGCGGTGCATCTGCAGACGCTTCTCGAGCAATGTGGCGAGCTCCTCCTCGCTACGACGCTCCAGCAGCATGTCCCAGTGCGTACGGGTCGGCTTGGTGATCTCATCGGCCTCACGGTCGTCATCGCCTTCGCGATGGGCCACGGAACCGCAGCGGCACTCCCACTCGTCAGGAATCTCGGCACCTTCCGCAAACGGCAGAATAGTGCGGTGACCCTTAGGGCACACATACGCCACATCGTTTCGCGCGGCGAAATCCACGTTGTCATCGGACTCCAGCGATTTCGCGCCGATGCTCATGCCCCTGAGGCTACGTTCTGCCATATTGGCATCCTCCTTGAAAAATCTTCGACCGTACTAATTTACGCAACAGTTCGGACTTGGCTTCTATTCCGCTGTTCGCTAGTGACTGACCGGTGTAGACGGTCAAGCAAAGGTTAATCGACGCCGGAATAGGCCACGACTCCGCGGTTCACACGATCAGCCGCTTCATGGGCGATATCCGCCAACCGTTCTCCCCCATCGAACGGCAATGGCTGCGCCACGGCGATTTGCTGCAGTACGTCGGCCAGTCGTTTGGCGGTGCGCACAAAGTCGCCGCCGGTCATGTCCGTGCCGTACAGGCATGCACCCAGCGAACCGCCGTCGGCCCATTCGTACATGATGTCGACGATGCCGAAGTCCGGCTGGTGCATTTCTTCCAGGCTGTGATCCTCGCACAGGATGTTGATATCCGCGCAGATGCCTTGCAGTTTGGACGATGCGATGGCGATAGGGCCGGAAATGCCGCCCGGATAATGCCGTGGTTCGCCGTCCGAGCCACGCCTGGCCTCGTACACCAGCGAGGAAAGTACCGCGGCCAGCCCGTTGGCATCGAGCTTGTCGAAAGTGCCGGCAAGCAGCGCCTCGCAGAGTTCCAGATCATGCTCGCTGTAAATACGGCGCAACAGCAGGCCTTTTTCGGTCAGGGTCACGTCGATACGGCCGTTGCCGTCATCATGCCGCTCCAGATAGCCGAGCTGGGTAAGGATGTCGCAGATACGGTCGAACTGACGTGCCACAGAGCCGGTACGCGAGTCATAACGATACTTCACCCGATTGAGTTCCCGGGTCTCACGGGCCCAGCGGTGCCCCCATTTGAGGTGCTGCTGGAGGTCGGGGCAATTGCGGCATGGATGCTCGTGCTCGGCCTTGCGCAGCTTCTGGATGCGCTTGTCGAGGTCCTGGAAAGCGCGAGATCTGTCCTGATCGGTCAGGAACACCTCGTGCTTGAGTTTGCGGCGGCCATCCTTCTCGATGTCGCTGAGCTCCATACGCAACGTCATGAACTGCTTGAAATCGCCATGATTGCAGGCGAACGCCTGTTCGTATCCGGCCAATGCATTGGTGAGCGTGTTGATCTGCGATTCCAACTGCCAGGCGGATTCATTGGCTTCCCATTGGGCAAAAGACTGATCCAAGGTGATTCGCGCGGTCCCATAGTCGCTGGAATTAAGCAGATTCACCGCCATATTGAACGTCGGACGGAAGCTGGAATGCAACGGATACACACGCTTGGAAGACAATGCCGCGGCCGTGGCGGGCACGAATCCATGATGGTCGACCACGATGGCATGGCCGATGGTGTCGATACCGCGTCGGCCGGCACGTCCGGTCAGCTGTGTGAACTCGCCGGGAGTCAAACCCACATGACCGGTGCCGTCGAACTTCTCCAGCTTCTCAACCACCACGCAGCGTGCCGGCATATTGATGCCCAGCGCCAGCGTTTCCGTGGCGAACACCATTTTGACAAGGCCCTCTTCAAACAGGCGCTCGACAATTTGGCGGAACAGGGCGATCATGCCGGCATGATGTGAGGCGAATCCTTCTTCCAAAGCGAATCGGAACTTGGAGAACTGCAACGCCTTCAGATCCTCTTGGGTGAGCTGACCTTCCACCATCTCGTCCACGATGCGGCGAATCCTGGTCACTTCCTCATCGGTGGTCAGTTCCAGTCCGGCATTGATGCACTGCTCGACCGCCTGATCACAGCCGTTGCGCGAGAAGATGAAGTAGATGCCGGGTAGCATGCCCAGAAAGTTCAGCTCGTCGACCACGGCCCAACGGCGAGGCGTGTGTCGCTCCGGGCGTGGTACGCGATCCTTGTGCCCTTTTCCGCCCTTGCCTTTGAATCCCCTGCGCTTGTCGGGCCGTTCCTCACCACGGCGGCGTACCGCCTTGCGGTCCAGTTGGTCGAGTCGGTTGATCAACTCGGCGTTGAGCTTCGTGGTCTGGTTGCCGTTGCCGTCCCTGCGATACAGATCCAGCACCTCCGGCTCGGTTTGTTCATCCGCCTGCACAATGACGTGCTGTTCAAGCGGCACCGGGCGATGCTCGCTGATGACCAGCTTGGTCTCGCCGCGCACAGATGCGATCCAGTTGGAGAAATCCTCCACATTGGACACCGTGGCAGACAGTCCCACGATTTTCACCGTCTTGGGCAGGTGAATGATGACCTCTTCCCAAACCGGACCGCGGAAGCGGTCGGCAAGGTAATGCACCTCGTCCAGAATCACATACCGCAGTGCGGTGAGCGTGGTGGAATGCTCGTAGAGCATATTGCGCAGTACTTCGGTGGTCATCACCACGATGTTCGCCTCGGAATTGATCGAGGTGTCACCGGTGAGCAGGCCTACCTTATCCGGGCCGTATACGTCTACCAGATCATGGTATTTCTGATTGCTGAGAGCCTTGATAGGAGTGGTATAAAACGCTTTGACGTTGCGTTCCTGAGCCAGATAGATGGCAAAATCGGCTACCACGGTTTTGCCTGCGCCGGTCGGTGCGGCGACCAGCACATTGCTGCCGGCCTCCAATGCGTCGTTGGCTTCGGTCTGGAAATCGTCAAGATCGAACGGCAGTGTAGCGGCAAAACGAGCCGCGACCGATGCCCTGTGTTTATTGGCTTTCTGGAATGATGCGTATCGCTGGGCAGGACTAAGCGTTCGGGAAGAATCGCCTTCCTGATGGTGAGGGTGACGTGCCATGATGCTTTCCGACTAGTCGTCTACTTGTTGAACTGCTTCCACCTGTTCCAAGCCGCGATATGGCGTTCGCGAGTGACGTTCTTGCGCTGTATCACTTCTGCATGGGCGTCAACATAGCGTTCCTGCGCCACATTCAGCGGCTGCGTGAACAGCGGCGGTTCGCTCTCCTCTGTGGAACCGCCGGGCTCCCCCATTTTGGAGACGCGCTCGCCAAGTCTGCCGCCAATCTCCGCGATATCCTGCACGGCATGGAATCCATGTAGTCCCGCGTATACTAGTCCGGCCGCGATCATGGCCAACATGAACAGAACCAGAATCGGCCATATCCACCAAGGCATGACGTCTGCTCCTTACTTGTTTTCGCTGATGCTGAGCTCTCGCTCGGCACGGGCGATAATCATCGTGCGCAGCGTTTCGGGGGCGACTGCGGTGATGTGGCGCGCATGGGCGATACAGAATGCCACGAACCAGGAATCGGAGGACACAGTCAGATGCACCTTCTCCCCCGCACCGCACTGCTCCACAGTGGCACCGGAAAGGGTCTTGATGAACGGCAACTCACGCTGATCGGTGATGAACACCGCTTCGGTGCCGTTGTCAAAGCTCCACTTGCGCAGCTCGCTGACCGGCATGTTCGGTACGTCAATCTTCTTGGTCGGCTTGACCAGTTCGGCCTTTTCGATGCGTGCTAGACGCAGCACCTGCCAGGTGCGGGGTTTGCCGTTGGCCTTGTCGATGGTCTTGTCTTTGGAGACGTAGGCCTTCTTGTCCTTGGGCGCCGCGGAACCGACATCGGTGTAGACAGCCGCGTAATAGACACCCTCGTCGATGAAAATCTTGGAGGGAGCCACCAGCTTGCGGCGGGTGCGTCCGGTGCTGTCGGTGTATTCCATATCCAGCAGCGAGTCGGTGTTGATAGCGCGCTTGACCACGGAGAAACTGCGCGGTTCAAGCTCATAACCGGTAAGGCTCAGCCACGGGGTCTGGCCGGGGCTCACATGCTGACGCAGACGCTCGTAAAGGTCTTCGGCCTGGGTGCGCTGCTTGTCGGGCAGCAGCGGGGAATGTGCCAGATAGCTCACCGATGCGGTGAGCATGCTCAGGTACTGCGGTGAGATACCGGCAAGACGCTCAAGACCCAGCGAGTTGGTGGCGGACACGATGCCTTCGGCATCCAACAGTGGCCAGTCGATGTCGAAGAACTGGCTGCCGGCCATCTCCCCATCATCGGACACCGTGGTCAGTGTGTTGATGTCCTTATGAATGATGTTGACGAACTTCTTGAGTTCATCGTCGTTCTTCGGCTTGCCGATAAAGCGTTCGGCCAGTTCCCCCATGGAGAACTCTTCGCCAAGATGGGCGGACAGGAACAGCATCAGACGCAGTCGACGGTCGACCTCGCTGCCGGTCTGGAATGCGGAACCGTTTTTCTTGTTCTGGGCCTTGATGGATTCGGGGTCACCCGGTTCGCTGATGTCACGGCTGATTGCGGGAGAGACCACCGAAGCGCTGACCGGGCTTGCGGACTCGTCGGCAAGCGTGAACTGACTGGCTGCGTGCAGGCGACGATGATAGGCATCCACGGCTTCCTGCGGGCTGACGATGGTGGCACCTGGGTGTTCGAGTACGAACATGGCCAGATCATCGGAATCGGTGTATGCCACGTTCAGGTGTTCGCCGTCCACATCGATGGTCGCAGCGAATCGACGCGAATCGATGACCTTGACCAAGGTGTCCGGAATATGCTGGGTGCCGAGGCCTGGGGCGATGGAATCGAGACCAAGACCCGGAATCGGGGTCTGAGGCACGCGAGGTGTGGTGCGTGAAGTACGTGCCGCAACCTGAGTCTGATCGGGCTCGGAGGAGATAGACATGGAACGGGCCAGATAGTTGGCGGCGGCCAATACCGGCATATCTTCGGCTTCGAACATCAGACGGATGCGAGGTTCATCGCCCAATTGCAGGCGGTACGAGGCGAAATCCTGACCTTCGGACTTGGAGGAATATTCAGGCTGGCGCGATTCGATGGCAATGCCCATGGCGGCGAGCTTGGCGCGATCGCGTTGGAATTGCTTGGCGAATGCTGCCTTAGCTGCCTGATCGGCCAGCTCCCCATAGGAATCGGCGTAAGCCTTGACTCGCTGTGCGATTTGGCGGGAAGTAAGCCATTGCGGGAATGCGGATGAGAGTACGGCCAGTACATCCAGCTCGTGCTTGCCCCATTTGTCAGAAAAACGCCGACGTCCGCTTGTGCCCTCTGCCATTAGTCCTCACGTGTAGTTATTGTTTCGTTATAAGTGCGCATGAGTTTGTCTCATACTCCCTCCATCTTAGAGGCTTTTTCCGCGACTGCACACCATTTCACAAAAATAACGTCGTTTTTCTTCCATGATGATTGCTGAAATCAGACCCAATCGTCCGGTTCAATGCCTTGCGGGCCTACGTATTCGCCATTTGGCACGTAGCTCGGCTCGCCCTGATCGTCGAGTTTGGCATCAGCGAACATAATCACATCACGGCCGAATGTCCAGTCGCCTTGGATGGTCACCGAGTTGGCGGCGGCCAAGGATGGCACGGTGTACGGGAATCGTTCGTCGAAGTCGTGGATGTTCTTGTAATAGCGCGGATCAAGTTCCACGTTCGGGAAGACGTAGTTGCCATCTTCCATCTCGTAGGTGTCCGTCAGATGGAAGCGATCGGAACGCATGATGAACAGATCGTTGGTGGTCTTCACTGGAAGGAAGCGCATACGATCCACCTGCACGCAGATGGCACCGTTGAACAGGCCGATGGCCGCGCCCATGGCGGTTTCGAGCTGAATGACTTGCTCGGTATCCGGGTTGGTGGGATCCACGGTCTTCTTGTTGCGAATCACCGGCAATGGCAGCACACCATTGTATTCGGCAAGCTTGGCCTTGAGCGCGTCAATGCGAATCCAGATGGAGTTCGTATTGAAATACGGGTGCTTCTTGATATCCTGAGCCGCTGCCTTGTCGTCAGGATGCACCTGACTCATCTCGCGCAGCATCAGTCGGCCGCTGACCTTGTCACGCACGATGTGACCGCCCTTGCGGTCGGCCTTGGTGCGGATGGCAACCTCTGCCATAAACGGTGCGCCGGTGTTCTCGAAATGCTGGGCCAGCGTGCGGGAGGGGCGAGCGCCGAGATTATCGGAATTGGAGATGAACAGGTACTTGAAGCCATGCTCTTCGAGCACATCGAGCAGACCGGATTCCCAGATGGTGGAGAATAGGTCACCGTGACCCGGCGGGCACCATTCCAGATCCGGGTTTTCCGGGAAGCTGACGGGCTCGCCGGTGGCGGCGACCAGCTTTGGCTCCTGATGCTGGATGATTTCCATTGGAATCTCATGCTGCACGAACTTGCGGTTGTGCTTGAGCACCTTCATGGTGTCCGCCGAGGTGCGGAAGGAGTTCATGAAGGTCAGTGGAAGTTCGACGTTCAGACGGGTGCGGGCGGTCAGCACCTGACCGATGATGATGTCGATGAAGCGCATCTGCCTGGCCTTGTGGCGGCGCACAGGCAGCAGGGACTTGGCGCATTCCAGACCCATGGAGGTGCCGAGACCGCCGTTAAGCTTGAGGAACGCGGTTTTTGCGAACGCGTCCACGGCCTTGTCGTGATTGATGGTCTCGTAAACATCGTGGAAGCTGGGAACCTGCTCAAGCGGCTCCACATCCTCCTCTCGGATCCAGTTTGATGCCTCTTCGTGCTGCCATACGCTATAGAGACGATGAAATTGATTGATGGCGGTTTCGCTCATGCCTTTCTCGCGCATCTTGGCGGCGGAATGTGAGAAAACCTCTTCGATGTGGGCTTCCGCGGTGTTCTCGGCGGTGGCATCATCGTTTACGCTGAGCTGGGCTTCATTGTTCAGTTCGGTCAATTCAGGTCCCTTTCGTCATATTCCAAGGAACAAGTGTAACCCCGTATGGCTCAGGACAGTACACAAGGTGCGTGTTCACCAGTGAATAATCCGTGAATTAGGCGGCTTTCTGGGCTTGCAGAATGGTATCAATCACGGTGACGACGCCCCTATCGTTGTTGCTCGGTGCCAGCCAGTCGGCATGCGCGTGCATGTGCTCTTCGGCATTGGCCACTACGCAGCCGTGACCGGCCGCCTCAAGCATCTGAATATCGTTGTAGGTATCGCCGAGCGCGCAGGAATCCGCGATATCCACGCCCAGATACTCGCACAGGCGAGCAAGCGCCGAGCCCTTATCCACACCGGGATTCATCATGTCGATCCACATTTTGCCGGCGTTCGTTACCGTGTAACGGTCTGACCACGCATCGCGATAGGTCTCGCGGTAGACCTCTTCGGAATTGTTATCAGGGAAGAACACCGTGTATTTGTTTACATCGCGGTCAAGTTCGGTGAGGTCGTCCATGTAGACGATTTTCTTGTAGAACGTGCGGAAATAGTTGTCGTATCGCTCGTCGCATGAGCGGATATAGCAGGCTTCGATGCCGCAGACGGTTGGGCATCCGCGTCCGTCGTCCAGCGTGTAACGAATCATTTCCTGGTACTGTTCAACGGGAATGAGGCTCTCGTAAATGAGCTTGCCGCGGCAGTAGATAGCCGCGCCATTGTCCGACATCAGCGCCATCTGGTTCTGGATTTCCGGGAACATCTCGGCCAATGTGTAGTTCGGGCGGCCGCTTGCCGCACAGAACGTAATGCCTGCCGCATCGAGCTTGCGGATGAGATCATCCATGTGGGGTGGCATGGAGCCGTCGTCAGCCAACAACGTGCAGTCCATATCACTGGCAATGACCCTGATTTGGCCCAGATCCTTGTCCTCGGTGAAATTTGCCAACATCGCGTACTCCTTGTCAGAGAAAAGGAAAAGTCCGGAATCATTAAGATTCCGGACTTAGAAAGTCGGGCCGGCGGGATTTGAACCCGCGACCCCTTGACCCCCAGTCAAGTGCGCTACCAAACTGCGCTACGGCCCGATGGTGCAAAAGCACCGAGTAGACAATTTACCACATGGATACGATTTGGCAAATCATCGTACGTCTTGCGTGTCCTGCGGTGCTGCGCCCATGGGTTAACGGAGACAACACCGCAAGGGATAACCACTACTTGCGCTTCTTCTTCTCTCGAATATTCACCGAGATCTGAATCGGAGTGCCTTCAAAGCCGAACTCCTCGCGCAGCTGACGCTCGATGTAACGGCGGTAACCGTGCTCAAGGAAGCCGGTGGCAAAGATCACGAAGCGCGGCGGACGCGTGGACGCCTGCGTGGCGAACAGGATGCGCGGCTGCTTGCCGCCACGCAGCGGGTGCGGGTGGGCGGCTTGAATCCTGCCGAGGAACGCGTTGAGCTTGCCGGTGGGAATACGCTGATCCCAGGATTCCAAAGCAGTGTTCATCGCGCGAGCCAGACGGTTGGTGTGCCAACCGGTCTTGGCGGACAAGTTCACACGCTCGGCCCACATCACGCGGTCGAATTCGGTGTTCCACAGACGTTCCAGACGCTGTTTGTCGAACTCATCCATCGCATCCCACTTGTTGAACACGAGCACGATGGCACGGCCAGCGTCCACGGCGGTGGACATGACCTTCAAATCCTGATCGGAGATGGGTTGCGAGGCGTCGAACAGAATCAATGCCAGTTCGGAACGCTCGATGGCGGCCTGCGTGCGCAGGGACGAATAGTATTCCGCGCCGGTGAGCTTGTGCTGGCGACGCTTGATACCAGCGGTGTCGATAAACAGCCAGTCTTCACCGTCGATGTCGACGATCTCATCGACCGGGTCACGCGTGGTGCCGGCAAGATCGTTGACCACGGCACGTTCCGAACGAGCCAGTTGGTTCAGCAGGGAGGACTTGCCCACATTCGGGCGGCCCACTAGAGCCACGCGGCGCAGACCGGACGGCGTGAGATAACCGGAAGCCTTCTCCGCTTCCTTCAGCTTGCCAAGGGCCACGTCCAACAGGTCGCCCACTCCCCTGCCGTGCATGGCAGAAATGGAGTACGGTTCGCCGAGACCGAGCTTCCAGAACTCAGCGGCAAGGTATTCGCTGGCGTTGTCGTCGATTTTGTTGACGGCCAGCACGACCGGCTTGCCCGAGGCGCGCAGCATCTTGACGATACGCTCGTCGGTGGTGGTCATACCGACCTGGCCATCGACCACGAACACCACGGCATCGGCCAAGGTCACGGCGACCTGAGCCTGTGAGGCGATGGCCGATTCGATGCCTTCGACATCGGCTTCCCAGCCGCCAGTATCCACGAGCTTGAAATCGGTTCCGGCCCATTCCGCGTCATAGCTCACACGGTCACGAGTCACGCCGGGGGTGTCCTCCACCACGGCTGCACGGCGGCCAAGAATGCGATTGACCAGAGAGGACTTGCCCACATTCGGGCGGCCGACAATAGCCAGCACGCCGACCGGCTTGGGGCCGGACTTGCGGGCTCCGTCTTCAAAGCCACGGCCGGAAATCAGCTCCTCGTCGCCTTCATCGAGATCGTAGCCTTCAAGATTGGCGGCATAGCGCTCATATTCCTGATTCTCGATGGCATCTTCGATCAGCTTGATCATCACATCCAGTGTGTGTTCGAAGTCCATGTCCGAGTTGTCGATGGTGGTCACACCGTCGGCGGCGCTCAGGAAGCTGGTGACCTTGGAATCGGCTTTATCTCGTGCGGCAACATCCTCGGCTCCCACGCCCTTGACAGCCTGACCGGTGCGGCGAGCCTGACGGACCTCCTCACGGGCGGTCAGCAGAATACGCACTTCGGCATCAGGAGCCACCACGGTGGTGATGTCACGGCCCTCGGCCACAACACCCAGTCCACCGGAGAAGGAATCGAGCGACGCCTCGCGTGCGATGTACGCGCGCTGCGCCGCAATGAGCACGTTCCTGACCGGAATGACGTTCGACACTTTGGACACGTGCGTGGACACCTCAGTGGAACGAATCGCCTCGGAGATGTCCTCGCCATCGGCGTACACGCGGGGATCGTCAGGATCCACGGAAATATCGAAATGGTCTCCGGTGAAGAACTCCCCCACCGTTTCGGTGATGACACGCTCATCCACGGTCTCGGCATCAAGGTCGATGCCGCTTTTCAGACACCACCACGCGCAGGCGCGGTACATTGCGCCCGTATCCAGGTATGCATAGTTGAAGTACTTGGCCAGCGCCTTGGACGTGGATGATTTGCCCACGCCGGCGGGGCCGTCGATGGCAACGCGAATCACAGTCCGACCTCCTTGGACAGCGAACGAACCTCGGCCTGAGACAACACGCGGTATGAGCCGGGCTTTAACTCACCAAGCTTGATCGGGCCGATTTGGGTGCGTACCAGACGCTTGACCGGGAAGCCGATGGAACCGAAGATACGACGCACGATACGGTTCTTGCCGGAATGCAGCACCACTTTGACCATGGTGAAGTCACGGGAGGAATCAATGATCGCGCAGTGGTCGAGCTTAATCCATCCATCATCGAGCTGCACACCGGTGGTCACGAGCCTGCGGCACACCGTGCCGGAGATGCGGCCTTCCAGCGTGGCGATATAAGTCTTTTCCACCTCGTACTTGGGGTGCATGACGTGCTGCGACAATTCGCCGTCATTTGTCATGAGAATAAGGCCTTCGGAATCGTAATCCAGACGGCCCATGTGGAAAATGCGTTCATACTTGTCGCCCACAATGTCACGCAGCGTGTAGCGACCTTTCGGGTCATCCATGGCGGAAAGCACCTTACGGGGCTTGTTCAGAGCCAAGGTAACGTGATTTGGGTTGACCCGGACTCGGGAACCATCCACGCGAACCTGCTGCTTATGCGGGTCGACGCGGGTGCCGAGTTCGGTAACAAGTTCGCCATCGACCTCAACACGACCTTCGGTGATCATATCCTCGCACTTGCGGCGGGAACCGAAGCCCGCTTGAGCAAGCAGCTTCTGCAGTCGAATGGCATTGGAATCATCATGCGCGCTTCTGGCGCGGGAATATGCGTTTGGCATCGTTCTCCCAACGTGGCCGGACAGTTTGAACGTTACTGTCAATTCTGATGGTGATATTTGATTGGCTGGCCGATTTTCTCAGCCAATTCCAACCTATATATCATACCGCAGCGGCGGACTACTGCTAGACTTGCAAACGTTTGTGCGGTTCGCCGCCTTTCGTATATCGATGAAAAGGATATTGAATCATGGAAGAAACCAAGCAACAGCCGCTGGGCCTGCGCGTGTGCGCTGAACTGGCCGGAAGTTTCCTGCTGTGCTTTGCTATTTATGCGTTCTCCACCTGGGGCTCCGCCGTGTACGGCGTCAACGTGGTATTCATGGCTGTGGCCACTGGCCTGGCCTACGCGGTAGTCACCGCCATCTTCTCCCGCATTTCCGGCGGACAGTTCAACCCGGCCGTGACTGTGGCCGCCGTACTGGCTTCCAAGACCAAGCTGGTTGACGGCATCCTGTATGTGATTGCCCAGGTCATCGGCGCCATCGCCGCAGGCTTTGCCGTGGTCAAGCTGCTGCCGACTTCCGAGCAGGTGACTTCGACCGTCTGGCTCTCCCCCGCTGTCAACGGATTCGAGAAGGGCTCCGTGTCTTACTCGCTGCTCACCCAGTATGGCATCACGTTCTCCATCACCTTGGCGATTGCCGTCGAAGTCGTTGCCTCGCTGATTGTGGTGGCTGCCGCCATGTCCACCATGGGCAAGAACGGTGAAGGCTCCGATCGTTATACAGCCACGATGGGCATTGCCTACGCCATTGCCGTGGCCATCAGCTACCCGGTGACCGGCGCCGGTCTGAATCCGGCTCGTTCCACCGGTATCGCCGTGGCTGCCGTGAATGAGGGTCTGACGCAGAACCCGTTGCAGCAGCTGTGGGTGTTCTGGATCGCTCCGGTGCTGGCTGCTGCGGTTGTGGCTTTGGTGATGATCATCGTGCAGATGGCCACCACCGCCAAGCCCAAGGCTGAGCCGACTGACGAGGGCGACATGGCTGATCTCGAAGCTGCCGATGAGCAGGCTGCAGAGGACTCATCCGAAGATGGCGTTGCCGAGCAGGCCGTAGAAGCTGAAGTACGTGATCAGCAGGCCGATGCCGAGAGCAATGCCGATGAAGGAATCGAACGCGACTGAGCGTACTTTCCAGGGGCTCTTCTCTCGCAATGTCAAGCGAATGAGCCCGGTAATGATGGCCGTCACAGCAATGATTACTGTGGCGGCCATTGTGTATCCGAAAGCGGCAACCACCGTGGCGACAACGACGACGCCAAGCACAATCCACTCAAACCAGGGCTTACCCTCGTGAGCTTCGGAAACATATGGATGATTGTGCATTGCGGTGGCTTTCTTATATGTGTTGGTTCTCTTAATACTATGGCTCCCGCTGACGGGAGCCGCCAGCGGGAGCTGACTGGGGATGGTTCATGGTGGACTACCCCCAGTCTCGTTTCACGAGACAGCTCCCGCCAGCGGGAGCCAGAAGTACCGATCAGTGGAAGAAGTGACGGGTACCGGTGAGGTACATGGTCACGCCGGCCTGCTTGGCCGCTTCAATGACCTCCTCATCGCGGATGGAACCGCCGGGCTGTACGATGGCCTTGACGCCCGCATCGATAAGCACCTGAGCGCCATCGGCGAACGGGAAGAACGCGTCGGAAGCGGCAACCGCACCGGTGGCGCGATCGGCGCCGTCAGCCAGTGTGTTGGCGCGGTCGACGGCCAGATGGCAGGAATCCACACGGTTGACCTGGCCCATGCCGATGCCGACCGTGGCCTGATCGTGGGCCAGCAGAATGGCGTTGGACTTCACGCAGCGAATCGCACGCCATGCGAACACAAGATCCTTGAGCGTGGCATCATCGGCGGCTTCACCGGCCACAAGCTTCCACGCATCCGGATCATCGCCAACGGCGTTGATTAAATCGGTGTCCTGCACGAGCAGACCGCCGTCAATCTGACGGATGGCCTCGTGGCCCTTCGGCGGCTCGGCCACCTTGAGGATGCGCAGGTTCTTCTTCTTGGTCTGCAGTAGTTCAAGAGCAGCCGGCTCATAGTCGGGGGCGACGATGACTTCGGTGAAGATCGGGCGCACGCTCTCGGCCATTTCAAGGGTGACCGTGGAGTTGCAGGCGATCACGCCGCCGTAGGCGCTCATCGGGTCGCAGGCGTGGGCCTTCTTGTGGGCTTCGGCAGCAGTGGCACCGATGGCCAGACCACACGGGTTGTTGTGCTTGACCACAGCCACGGCGATGGAGGGAGCCATATCCCACACGGTACGCCATGCGGCGTCGGCATCCACATAATTGTTGTAGCTCATCGGCTTGCCGCCAAGCTGCTCGGCGTGGGCGAAACCGGTCTGGTTGAGCGGGTCCACGTACAGAGCGGCCTGCTGGTGGGAGTTCTCGCCGTAGCGCAGGGTGTGCGCACGATCCCATGTGCGGGTGAACTGGGTCGGGAACTTGGCTGAATCGACCTCGGTGCCCTGATCGTCCTTGTCCACTTCGACGGCGTCCAGGGAAGCCGGCTTCGGCCAGTGCTTGGCGGTCCACTCATTGATGGTGGCGTCATAGGCGGCGGTGTGGGCGAAGGCCTTGGCTGCAAGCCACTTGCGCTCATCCAGGGAGAAACCGGTGCCATCGGCCACACGGGCAGCGACCAGCGCATAGTCGGCCGGATCGGTGACGATGGCCACGGTGGCGTGATTCTTGGCGGCGCCTCGCACCATGGACGGGCCACCAATGTCGATCTTCTCGATGGTGTCGGCCTCATTGGCTCCGGAGCGCACGGTATCGGCGAACGGATACAGGTTGACAACCACCAGATCGAACGGCTTGATGCCGAACTCCTCGAGCTGCTTGGCATGCTCAGGGTTGGTCATATCGGCCAGAATGCCGGCGTGAATGTATGGGTGCAGCGTCTTGACGCGGCCATCGAGGCATTCGGGGAATCCAGTGACATCAGACACTTCAGTGACATGAACTCCCAGTTCGGCCAGCTTCTTGGCGGTCGAACCGGTGGACACAACCTCGGTGCCTGCCTTCACGAACGCGTCGGCGAGAACTTCGATGCCTTCCTTATGAAAGACGGAAACCAGTGCTCGACGTATCGGCCGGTTCGTGTTTGTCATCCTGTTCCTCCTTGGATTCTTGTGATTGTTGCACGTTGACATCAGACCGTGTCTGACGGGGATTGACGGTTTGACGGGACGTGGTGCGAGAAGCCTTGACTCTCTCGATTATCCAGCCTATCGAAAAAACAAGCGTTGTGCCAACTATTGCGATGAGCCAGGCCACGGCAAGTCCCCATGCCATAGGATGGCCTACGGCACGCGTGGAGGCCATGACATCCACACCGACATGGGCGAGCCTATGCTGGCCCAATGATCCGTTGGAAATGGCGAACAGCAGCGTTGCGATCAGTGAGGTGAGCATGGCGCTCAAGCAGAACGAGCCAGCGGCATAAATGAGGGATGCCAATACGGAGCCGCGCTTGGAAGCATCTCGTATATTCAGTGGACGGCAGGCGAATCCCTGCGGCAGGATAATCATCAGTAGGCCGGCAATACAGGCGATGCCCAGCGGAATTTCCAGCATTACTGTGCGCCATAGATTATCGGCAATGGGCTCAGGGAGTATGCCGAAGGCCGGTACTGCGGGCAGACCGTTGGACTGCCCCATCCAGAGTGTGAAGTTGGCGAGTTCGCCAATGGAGAATCCTGCTCCGAACAACCAAGAGATCGCCCATAGCATGAGATTCGGCAGCCAAATCAGCATGGCAAGCGTGGTGAGGATGCGCGATCCGTTTTCCATGCCGGACAATTCGAATACGGATACCACTGCGGCATGATTGCGTACGGTCCATGTGATGACGGTAATCAGACCGATGAGCAGGTTGATAGCGAGTATGGCGAATGCCAGAATAACGCCTGATTTCAGGCATCTGACCACTTGCTCGGAAACCTGCTCGCGCATCCATGCGATTGCCGCTTTGACCCTACTGGACTGTGGCAGAGCGGCTCCAAGATACGCCACAGTGAATGTCGCGGCGCTCTTGAGCAATATCATCCATTGCTCGTCGACCAGACTCAGACTTACCTGCACCGATGAAGCGAATACCGCATTGATGGCCAGCCATACCACCAATCCCACAACATAGGAATGCACAGCGAATGCTTTGAATCGTGCTATGCAAGTGGCAATAAGCCATATGAGCAGCACGGTGAGCAGCAACGGTGTGATGGTGAGCGTGAAGGAGTCGGTGCTGAACCCCGATCCCTCGCTGAGCAGCACGATGGCCTGCGTCAGGTTAGTGGTGCCAGCGGTAAGATTGTCGCCCCCCTCCTCCATGGAGATGACGAGCAACATCAGTGCGATGTAACAGCCCAAGGCGATGGCATAGATGGTCATGGATACGAGGGCGGCTGCCGCACCTCGTACCCATTGGCGAATCCTGTCTTTCATCACGATGGGTTGTGGCCGATCAGTTGATGGAAGCCTTGGCAAGTACGTCACGCATAATCTGGGCAGCCTGGCCCGGGGTCTTGCCCACGGGAATGCCGGCCGCTTCGAGCGCGTTCTTCTTGTCCTGAGCGGTGCCCTTGCCGCCGGAGACGATGGCGCCGGCATGGCCCATCTGCTTGCCTTCGGGGGCGGTGAAACCGGCGATGTAGGCCACAACCGGCTTGGTCATATGTTCCTTGGCCCAAGCAGCGGCATCCTGTTCGGCAAAACCGCCGATTTCGCCGATCATCATTACGGCCTTGGTGTCAGGGTCGGCTTCGAAAGCCTGCAGCGCTTCGAGCAGTGTAGTGCCGACGATGGGATCGCCACCGGCTCCGAGGCATGCGGTGAAGCCGATATCGGACAGTTCGCCCATCAGCTGGTAGGTCAGGGTGCCGGACTTGGAAACCAGTCCGAGCGGGCCGCGGCCAACGATGTCATCAGGAATAATGCCCAGATTGACGCCCGGATTGCCGAGCGTGATCAGACCGGGGCAGTTCGGGCCGATAATACGCACGCCCTTGCGCAGGGCGAGCTCAACAAAGTAGGCGGAATCCGCTACCGGAATGCCTTCGGTGATGACCACGATAAGCTCGATGCCGGCCTCGATCGCTTCGACGACGGCGGACTTGGCGAACTTCGGCGGCACGAACACCACGCTGGCTTTGGCGCCAGTGGCTTCACGGGCCTCGTCGCAGGTGGCGAACACAGGCACATCCACGTCGGTGCCGTTCTTGGCGGCCGGGAACATGACGGACGTGCCTGCCTTGCGCGGATTCACACCGCCGACGATGTTGGTGCCGGCCTTGAGCATACGTGCGGTGTGGGTCATGCCCTGATGACCGGTCATACCCTGAACGATAACGGGGGTATTATCTTCAACGAACAGCATCAGCGAATCTCCTTGGACTGGGTCGACTCAGCGGCGAGTTCAGCGGCCTTCTGCGCCGCACCCTCCATGGTCTCGGACACGTGAATATTCGGATTATTGGCCTCGGCCAGAATGTGCAGGCCTTCGGCTGCGGCATTGCCGTCGAATCGGACGACGATGGGCTTGGAGCCGCCGAGCTTGGCGACCGCTTCGAGAATGCCGTTGGCCACTTCCACGCAGGAGGTGATGCCGCCGTACACGTTGATGAACACGGACTCGACCTGCGGGTCGGACAGCACGATTTCCAAGCTTTCGGCCATCACAATCGCGGATGCGCCGCCGCCGATGTCCAGGAAGTTGGCAGGCTTGATGCCGCTCCCCTGCTCTTCGCCCGCGCCGGATACGGCATCCAGGGAACTCATGACCAGGCCAGCACCGTTGCCGATTACGCCGACTTCGCCGTGCAGATGCACGTAATGCAGCCCATGCTCACGGGCGCGCTGCTCGAACGGGTCGGGAACGATCGGATCAACGAAACGGGCCCAACCGTCGTGGCGGAATGCCGCGTTGTCATCCAAGGAAATCTTGGCATCGAGCGCGCTCAGCTGCTTGGTGGATTCGTCATCCGGGTCACCGATTTTTGCGAGCGGATTGATTTCCACCAGTGTCGCGTCGTTGTCCTTGAAGCACTGCCACATCTTGAGCAGGATCTGCGCCGCCTGATCGACATCAGCATGGTAGAAACCAATGCTCGCTGCCATCTTGGTCGCAGCCTCGAGATCGAAGTCGTCGAGCGCATCGATGTGCAGACGCTTGACCGCCTCGGGATGTTCTTTGGCGATTTCCTCGACTTCGGTGCCGCCGTTGGCGGTCGCCAGCACGTCGAAGTCTCGGGAGGTGCGATCCACGGAGATGGACACATAGTATTCGTGCAGGATGTTCTTGGCTTCGGCCACCAGCACACCGGATACTTTATGGCCGTGGATGGTCATCGGCAGGATGGATTCGGATTCCAGGATGGCCTCATCGCGGTTATGCGCGATCTTGACGCCGCCGGCCTGACCTCGGTGACCGATTTTTACCTGCGCCTTGATAACACACGGGTAGCCGATCTTATCCGCAGCCTCGGCGACTTCATGGGAGTTCTGAGCAAAGATGGCACCCGGGGTGGGGATGTCCTGCTCCTCAAGCAGCTGACGTGCCTGGTATTCGTAAAGATCCATTGATCCTTCCCTGACTAGATAATGAATCGGCCTGATGCGCGAATGCATCCATGCCGAATCCCGAAAAACTAACTATGCGAATTCTCAGGCCGGCATGGAGATCAACGAGCTACTTGGTGTTGAACCAAGCTTGCTCAGGCCGTCAAGACCTTCCAAACGCATCACGAAACTGAAGCCCACAACAGTACCGCCGGCCTTTTCGATAAGGTCGGTAGCCGCTTTGGCCGTGCCACCAGTGGCGATGAGATCATCCACAATCAATACGCGTTCGCCCTTGGAAACGGCAGTGGTCTCGATTTCAACGCTTGCCGTGCCATATTCGAGGTCGTAGGATTCGCCAATGGTTTCGGGCGGCAGCTTGCCTGCTTTACGTACGGCGATGAATCCTTTGCCCAGATGAGCGGCCATGGCCGGGCCAAACAGGAATCCGCGGGATTCGAGGCCTGCGATGGAATCGAACTCGCTGGGTGGAACCGGCAGGGCCTGCTCAAGCGCATTGAGCAGAATCCTCAGCCCTTTGGCGTCGGCGAGCACCGGCATGAAATCACGGAAAATGATGCCTTCCTTGGGAAAGCCCGGCACGGAACGCACTAGAGACACCAGATATTCGGCGTCCTCCTTGCCTACCTTGTCCAATGCATCGATGGTGATATCAGACTGTGCCATGCGTGCTCGCCTCGTATTTCTCGTACTTATGGGGTACCGAATCGAACAGTTTACTTCGTCTCGGTCTCGTTGCCGCCGTCCGTCTCAGCATCCGTGGCCTCAGAGGACTCGATGGAAGCCTCAATCGGAACCTGGCTGGCATCGTCATTCGCGGGGGTCTCGGCGTCCTCGTCGGTCAGTGGGTTGCCGTTCTCGTCAACCTCGTCGTCAGACACGTAGGCAGGACGCACATACTCGCGGGCGATGGCATTGAAACCGAAGCGAAGCTTGGAGCCTTCGGAGTCGATGACGATCTCCTCGTACTGTTCATCGACTTCGACGACCTTGCCAATCACCTGTCCGATGGTGATGACTTCAGTGCCGGGCTGCAGGTTACGACGAAAATCCTGCTTCTCCTGCTGGGCCTGCTTGGATTTCTTGGACTGCCACCACATCATGCCGCCGAAGACGACGATTATGACGACAAGCATGATGTAGGAAGATGACGAACCATCCATGGGCAAACTCCTTCAAAACGAACGGTTATGGCTATGAACCGTCAGGTGTGCAAACACAAAAAGTCTAGAAGAGCTTGCTGACATCATCCTTGGGCGTAATGCCCAGATGCTGCCATGCCTTCTCGGTGGCCACGCGGCCTTTAGGCGTGCGCACCATGAATCCCTCGCGCACCAGATACGGCTCACAGACGGTTTCCACGGTTTCCGATTCCTCGCCCACCATGGCCGCGAGGTTGTTCAAGCCGACGGGACCACCGTTGAAATTGCGAACAATGGCGTTCAGCACGGCGATATCCAGCCGGTCAAGGCCTTCGGAATCAATCTGGTACAGCGCCAAGGCCTCTTTGACATCAGCTGGGTGCACGACGATAAGGTCATGCACAATGGCCCAATCCCTCACGCGGCGCAGCAGACGGTTGGCGATACGCGGCGTGCCGCGGGAACGCAATGCGAGTTCATGGGCGGAACCCTCATCAAGGTTGACCCCCAGCACGCTTGCCGAGCGTTCGATAAGCTTCTCCAACTCCTCATGTGGATAGAAGTCAAGATGTGCGGTGAAGCCGAAGCGCGCACGCAACGGGCTGGGCAACATACCTTCGCGGGTGGTGGCGCCAATGACGGTGAAGCGAGGCAGAGTCAGTGGAATCGAGCTGGCACCCGGTCCTTTGCCCACCATCACATCCACGCGAAAATCCTCCATCGCGATATACAGCAGCTCTTCGGCTGCGCGCGGCAGACGGTGGATCTCATCGATGAACAGCACTTCGCCGGTATCCAGCGAACTCAAAATCGAAGCCAGGTCGCCGGCGTGCTGCACAGCAGGGCCGGAGGTCACGCGAATCGGGACTTCAAGTTCATTGGCCACAATCATGGCCAATGTGGTCTTACCGAGGCCTGGAGGGCCGGCAAGCAGTATGTGATCCGGCGGCACGTCACGTTTGCGGGCTGCGTCGAGAAACAGCTGGAGCTGGGCCTTGAGCCGGGGCTGCCCGATGAACCCCTCAAGCACATGCGGGCGGAGCTCTTCATCACTGACCGGCTCGTTGCCTATCGGTTGTGAAGACACCATGCGCAATGATTCTTCATTGGCTCCAGTGTTGGATGTGCCGTAGTTCATGTCCTTGCCCATCAGCGGCCCCTATCCATCAGTGCGAGTGCTAGGCGCAGCACGCGCGGCACATCGTCGGTGGCAAGCGGTGTCGGTATGTCGTTGTCCTCGCAGGCTTCAGCCACGGCCTGCTGGGCGTCCTGCTGACGCCAGCCCAGCGAAATCAGACCTTCAATGACCTGCTCCATGCCGGTGTCCACCTGCGCCTGGACCTTGGCGCCTGACGGTGAAGCTCCCTCGATCTGGCTCAGGTCAATGGAGCCCTTGAGTTCGAGGATGATTTTCTGGGCACCTTTTTTGCCCAATCCCGGTGCCTTGGCCAGCGCGGCGGCATCGTTGTCGGCGATGGCCCGGGCAAGCTGGCCAGCCGTCAGTGTGGAGAGCAGCGACTGCGCGACCTTTGGTCCGATGCCGGATACTTTGATGAGCTGCAGGAACGTTTTCTTGGAGGCCTGATCAAGGAAGCCATGTAACGTGACGGCATCCTGAGAAAGATTCATATACGTGTAGACGCGCGCCTCCGTTCCGGTGTGCAGACGGCTGAGGTCGGTGGCGGACATACGTACCTCGTATCCCACTCCCCCAACATCAATCAATGCGGTATCGGCTTCAACCGATTCGACCCGCCCGGTCAGCATGCCGATCATACAGACGCTCCTTTAAGGCTTCGAACAACTGTTCGAAAGTATACTACATGCCTCGGTCGTGGTTCATGCGGCGGCGCGCGGAGTTCTGCGCGGCCTCGGCCCATTGACGTTGCGCGGCGGTCAGATGCTGCTCGCGCTCGCCGCCCTGCAGAGCTCCAGCTGGGCGCAGTGCGTGGCAGATAGCCAAGGCCAGGGCGTCGGCGGCATCGGCGGGCGTAGGCATCTTGGTCAGATTGAGAATGCGCGTCACCATGCGTTCGACCTGTATCTTCTGAGCTTGGCCATTGCCGGTGATGGCCAGCTTTGCTTCGGTCGGGGTATGCAGCGCCACGGGAATATTGCGTTGCGCGGCTGCGAGCATGGCAAGACCGGCGGCCTGTGCGGTGCCGAGCACAGTGTTGCGATTCGACTGGGCGAACACACGTTCGATGGACACGGCATCGGGTGCAAAGCGATCCATCTTCTCGGACAGGCCGTTATAGATGGCCAAAAGACGCAGATCCTGGGTGATGTCCGGCGAGGACCGCACCACGTCCACGTGAATAAACGAAAGCCGGCGGTGCTCGCCGGCTTCGATCACGCCGACCCCGCAGCGTGTAAGCCCGGGGTCGACGCCAAGGATAATCACGAGGATTACTCCTCGTCGAGCTGGGCCATCACCTCGTCGGAGGCGGTCCAGTTGGAGTAGATGTTCTGCACATCGTCGAGGTCATCGAGGTTGTCGATGAGCTTGGACACCTTGCGTGCATCCTCGAGGCTCAGCTCGACCTCGTTCTTTGGCTGCATGACCTGGTCGGCGGAATCGTAGTCGAAACCGGCGTCCTGCAGAGCCTTGCGCACGGTGAACAGATCGGACGGGCCGGTGATGACGGTGTAGACCTCATCGTCATCGGTGACGTCCTCGGCGCCAGCCTCGGCTGCGGTCTCAAACAGCTTGTCGAAGTCCACGCCTTCGGACGGAACCACGATCTGGCCCTTGCGCTCAAAGTTGAAGGACACGGAGCCGGAGGTGGCCAGGGAGCCGTTGCCCTTGGTCAGGGTGGAACGCACTTCGGCGGCCGCACGGTTGCGGTTGTCGGTCAGGCACTCGATGATGAGGCCCACGCCAGCGGGAGCGTAGCCCTCGTAGACGATGTCCTCGTAGTTGGCGGCACCGTCTTCGTCACCGGCACCACGCTTGACGGCGCGGGCGATGTTGTCGGCCGGCATGGAGGCCTTCTTGGCCTTGTAGATGGCGTCGTACAGGGACGGGTTGCCGTCTGGGTCGCCACCGCCGAGGCGGGCGGCGATTTCGATGTTCTTGATGAGCTTGGCGAAGAGCTTGCCGCGCTTGGCGTCGATGGCGGCCTTCTTGTGCTTGGTGGTCGCCCACTTGGAATGACCTGACATAATGCTCCTAGCAGTAATAAACGGATGATGTCAAACGAAACGATTGTAGGCCGTTAATCAGACATACCCGTGATGTTTTCGATTGTCTTTTTGAATCATGCGCTGGTTCGACCAGATGCATGAGGGTATCGTGCCGGTATCAGACGAGCGGCAGATGGTAGTCGGAAGCCAGCTGTGCAAACGCTTTGGCATACGCATCCCGCTGATCGGACAGCAGAATCGGCATGGTGCGCGTTTGGGCGACGATGGGCATGAAGTTCGCGTCACCGTTCCAGCGCGGCACCACATGCTGATGCAGATGGGCCGCGACCCCTGCGCCCGCTACCTCGCCCTGATTGATGCCGATATTGTATCCGTCCGGATGGGAGACGGTCTCCATCACCTTCATGGCGAGGGTGGTGGCCTTCTCGAACTCGAACAATTCGGCGTCGTCAAGTTCGGTGATGAATCCGACGTGACGGTACGGGCAAATCATGAGATGCCCGACGTTATACGGGTAGAGGTTCATGATGGCGAACACGTGCGTGCCGCGCCAGGCGATGAGGCCGTCTTCGTCGGACTTCTTCGGTCCGGCGCAGAACGGACATTCCTTCGACTTGGGTTTGGTTGGACGATCCTCGCTGTTGCGCAGCACATAGGTCATGCGCTGCGGGGTCCACAGTCGTTCGACCGTGTCTTCCTGAGGTGGGAAGTCCGCCGGATCATCGACACGCACGTCAGCCATCATGTATTCCTTTACTCAGCTACAGCGGCGTTGAAGTCGTCGGCGGAGTTCACCTGGACGCGCTTGGCGATCACGGCGAGGATCTGCTCGCGAGCCTTGTCCACCGGTACGCCGTTGAGCTGGCTGCCGTCGCGGAAGCGGAAGCTCACCGCGTTGTTGTTCATGTCTTCCTCACCGACGATGAGGATGAACGGCACTTTGGACTTGGAGGCGTTGCGAATCTTCTTGCCGAAGCGGTCATCGGAGTAGTCGATCTCGCAACGGACCATCTCATCCTCGAGGGACTTGACGAAACCGGCCAGATGCGGGGCGAACTCGTCGGCAACCGGTACGCCGAGCACCTGCACGGGGGCCAGCCACGCCGGGAAGGCGCCAGCGTAGTGCTCGAGCAGCACGGCGAAGAAGCGTTCGATGGAGCCGAACAGGGCGCGGTGAATCATCACCGGACGCTGATGGGTGCCGTCCTTCGCGATGTACTCAAGCTGGAAACGCTCGGGCAGGTTGAAGTCGAGCTGGATGGTCGAGACCTGCCAAGTACGGCCGATGGCGTCACGGGCCTGCACGGAGATCTTCGGGCCGTAGAAGGCGGCCCCGCCCGGATCGGCCACGAGGTCGAGGTGGGATGCCTCGGCGACCTCACGCAGGGTACGGGTGGCCTCCTCCCAGATCTCGTCGGAGCCGACGTACTTATCCGGATCCTTGGTGGAGAGCTCCAAGTAGAAGTCGGACAGACCGAAGTCCTTGAGCAGGTTCAGCACGAAGGTCAGCAGGCTGGTCAGCTCGTCCTTCATCTGCTCGCGGGTGCAGTAGATGTGGGAATCGTCCTGAGTCAAGCCACGCACACGGGTCAGGCCATGGACCTCGCCGGACTTCTCGTAGCGGTACACGGTACCGAACTCGAAGAGGCGCAGCGGCAGCTCACGGTAGGAGCGCTGGCGCGACTTGAAGATCAGGTTGTGCATCGGGCAGTTCATCGGCTTGAGGTAGTAGTCGAAGCCGGGCTTGGTCACGTTGCCGTCCGCGTCGTACTCCTCATCGAGGTGCATCGGCGGGTACATGCCATCCTTGTACCAGTGCAGGTGACCGGAAGTCTCGTACAGACCACCCTTGGTGATATGCGGGGTCTGCACGAAGCTGTAGTGGTGCTTGCGGTGCATTTCGCGGGAGTAGTCCTCCATCGCGTTGATCACGGCAGCGCCCTTCGGATGGAACACAGCCAGACCGGGGCCGATCTCGTCCGGGAAGGAGAACAGGTCCATCTCGGCGCCGAGCTTGCGGTGGTCTCGCTTGGCGGCTTCCTCCAGACGGGTCTGGTATGCCTTGAGATCTTCCTTGTTGGCCCAAGCGGTGCCGTAGACGCGCTGCATGGTCGGGTTCTTCTCGCTGCCACGCCAGTAGGCAGCGGCTGAACGCTCAATCTTGAAAGCCTTGATGTAGCGGGTGTTCGGTAGGTGCGGGCCGCGGCACAGGTCCTTCCAGACCACATTGCCGTCACGGTCGACGTTGTCGTAGAAGCTGAGTTCCTTCTCGGAAATCTCGGTGGCGGCGGCCGGGTCGAGGTGTGCTTCCTTATCTTCGATCAGCTCGATTTTGAAGGGCTGGTCGGCCTCTTCCTTCAGGGCCTCTTCCTCGGTCACGGAACGGCGGCGGAAGGACTGGGAGGACTTGATGATGCGCTGCATGCGCTTCTCGATGTCCTTGAGGTCTTCCGGGGTGAAGGGCTTGTCAACCTGGAAATCGTAGTAGAAGCCGTCCTTGATCACCGGGCCGACGCCGAGCTTGGCGTTCGGATAGACCTCCTGCACGGCCTGGGCCATGACGTGGGTGGCCGAGTGACGCATGATCGCGAGGCCGTCTTCGGAATCGAGCGTGATGGGCTCTACGGTGTCGCCGTCGGCAAGCGGCGTGTACAGGTCACGGTTTTCGCCGTTGAGCTTGACCGCAACGATGTTCTTGTCTTCTGCGAACAATTCGACGCCGGTAGTGGTTGCTTCCACCTCCTTTGCTTCGCCGTTGACTGTGATGGAGATGGTAGCTTGCGCCATGATTTGTCCTTTGCTATCGGGGTCCGCGGTACTAATGTGCAGGCCTGGACTGGGTAATCAACGTAGGCCACGATAGGTTGGGTGTGCGACATTTGGCAAAGCCTGAACAAATACGAAAAAACCTCGCCGGAGCGAGGTTTTGGTGGAGCGGACAACGGGACTCGAACCCGCGGTCTCAACCTTGGCAAGGTTGCGCTTTACCAACTAAGCTATGTCCGCAAAGGATTCCGCCGTGAGAAGCGGATTCCAGTGGGCGATGTAGGAATCGAACCTACGACCCCTTCGGTGTGAACGAAGTGCGCTAGCCGCTGCGCCAATCGCCCGAAATCAATCGGTATTCAGTTATGCGAGCCGAATTGCTTCGGTCTGCGTGGGCGATACAAGATTCGAACTTGTGACCCCTTCCGTGTCAGGGAAGTGCGCTACCACTGCGCCAACCGCCCGGGTCATGCTCCTGCAAGCGAATTTCTTCGTCTGCCTGAGAGGTGGGTACGAGAGTCGAACTCGTCTATACGGCTTTGCAGGCCGCTGCCTAACCGCTTGGCTAACCCACCGTAAGGTCTGTCAACTCATCGGACCTAGAGCGGACAACGGGACTCGAACCCGCGGTCTCAACCTTGGCAAGGTTGCGCTTTACCAACTAAGCTATGTCCGCATGTGCCTCACGAGGCTTTCCCCGCTCAAAGCACGAGTGTTTACTATACTCACAAGCGTGTAGTTCGTCCAGCTGCGGCGTGTCGTTTCTGGTGTGCCGTTCTTGACTCCTCGCTTATGGCTGAAGCAAACATATATGACATCAAGTCCACGTTACTCTAGAGGTATGAGTGAAGATGCGAATACCCCAAGTTCGGTGATGATCGCCGCTTTCGAGGGATGGAATGATGCTTGCCAGGCGGCTTCGAACGTCGTCCGTTATCTGGTCAAGCATTACGAATCCCGTGAGATTCGCCATATAGACTGCGACGCCTTCTATGACTATCAGGTGTCTCGTCCCATGCTGTGCCATGTATCCGGTCGTACTAATCTTATTTGGCCGCAGACTACGTTCTACGAGATTGTGCTTGATGAGGGGCGTCGAATATTTGCCCAAATCGCGCCTGAGCCTAACTACCGCTGGAAGGAATACTGCAGCCAGAGTCTCGCCATCGCTGAAGAACTCGATGTGGATGGTGTGATTACTCTCGGCTCGATGTTCTCTGATTGCCCCCATACCAGGCCTCTGCCCATTTCCGTGAGCGATGGCAATTGCCAGTGTGAGGGAGACCGGGAATACAACGGTCCTGTGGGCATCCCCACCGTGCTGGATATTTTCGCTGCGGAACGTGGCATGTTCCATGCCTCCATGTGGGTTTCCATCCCCCAATATCTCGGCAGCGACGAATGCGCGACGGGCACCATGCGCCTGCTTGATGCTTTGGGGCATCGCATCGGTTTCTCTTTTGATGTCAGCGAGTTGGAACGCAAGGCTGAACAATGGAAATCACAGGCATCGGTACTAGTGCGTTGCAACGAGCAGCTGCAGGATTATGTGACCCATCTTGAGCATGATTATGACCTGAAGCAGAAGGCCGACGCCGAGGCCTCGCTGGGCGCGCCCCAAGCGGAACAGCTCGTCAAAGAGGCCGAGGCGTTCCTACGCCAAATGGGTAGCTGACCTGAGCATACAATAATGCTCCCGCCGGCGAGAGCTGTCGGCATAGCCGACTGAGGGGTGGTCACTGGGTATTCCAGACAGAACCACCTTCAGACTCGCAAAGCGAGCCAGCTCCTGCCAGCGGGAGCATTATTGACGATGCAGTGTTTCTTTAAGCCGCTGCGGCCACTGACGGGTCGATGGCCGGCAACACACCGGCGATCAGCAGGAGGGCAACCACCACTGCCAAGGCGATGCGGTAGATGGCGAACGCCTTGTAGGAGAACGAGGAAACGAACTTCAGGAATCCGATGATCACGATGTAGCCCAGAATAAAGCTGATGACCATGGCGATCAGTGTGGGACCCCAGCCGGGGAACATCGCATCGGTCTTGTAGTCCTTGACAGCCTTGACGGCCTCAAGCAGACCGGAACCGAATACGGCGGGAATGGCCATCAGGAAGCTCAAACGCACAGCGGCCTCACGCTCATAGCCAAGCGCACGGCCCACGGTGATGGTGCCGCCCGAACGGGAAACGCCAGGAATCAGGGCCATGGACTGACCTAGACCAAAGAGGAACGCATCACGATACGTCATATCGTCCATGGTCTTGGTCTGCTTGGCGCGGGCATCCACAACCCACAGCAGAATGCCGAACAGCAGCAGCACGGTCGCGGTGATCCACAGGTTACGCAGCGTGGTCTCGATGACGTTCTGCAGAGTGAAGCCAAGAATCACAATCGGAATCGAGCCGACGATGATATTCCAGCCGAGCGTGGCATAGTTGTCGCCACGGCCCATGCGGGCCTTCCAGTCCTTGCCGTTCTTGCCGAACAGGCATGCGAACCAGTGAGTAAGAATATTGGCGATGTCATGGCGGAAATACAGAATAACCGCCAGCTCAGTACCAATCTGGATGATGGCAGTGAAAGCAGCGCCGGGGTCGGAGCCCAACATCAAATCACCGACGATGCGGATATGCGCGCTGGACGATACCGGCAGATACTCGGTAAGTGCCTGAACAATGCCGAGAACAATCGCTTGGAAGAGGTTCATAATTCCTCGAGATTTCTCTATACGTAATGTGTTATGACGTTGAACACCCTACCGGTTGGGGTGTAGAACAGCACTAGGAATTGGTAACATGCACGGCTTCTACAATGAATACGAGTGCAAAACGTCACAACCATGCTGGAGGGAACGGCTATGAGTACATATCGTAAAAGCAGGGCTTTTGCTCCTCAGGGATTCTTCGAATGCGAAGGACGCGGACTGCAATGGTTGGGTGCCGCGCATGCGCAGGGTGGCCCGCGTGTGGTGCAGGTCTATGACTGGGGCAAAGACTATCTCGACATCGAGCGAGTGAACAGCTCCTCCCCCACGGCCAAGGCCGCATTGGAATTCGGCGCGGCGCTCGCACGCATGCATGATGCCGGTGCCGAATATTTCGGTTCTGCGCCGGAAGGATATGACGGCACATGCTACTTCGGGCCATTGCAGGATCCGGTAAAGATGGATACCGGCGAATGGACCGATCCCATCAGCTACTTTGCTGATGGCCGTCTGCGCCCGATGGTCGAGCTTGGCGTCAAGCGCGGTGAACTTGACCAGCGTGATGTCGATCTGACGGAAAAGGTAATCGAGGCATTGCCTGACATCATGGGCCGTGCCGCCGAAGACAAGCCAGCCCGCATCCACGGTGATTTGTGGAGTGGCAATGTGATGTGGACTGCTGATTCCGGACAGACCGAGGCCGTGCTCATCGACCCGGCGGCACATGGTGGTCACCGTGAAGAGGATCTGGCCATGCTGCACCTGTTCGGTATGAGTTATTTGACGCAGATTACCGAGGGCTATCAGTCGGTGCATCCGCTGAAGGCTGGATGGCAGGATCGCATCACGCTCTGGCAGCTCTACCCCATTGCCGGCCATTGTGTGTTCTTCGGCGGCGGCTACGTTAGCGAATATCGCTCCATGTGCCGCTCACTGCTGAAATAGTTAGCGGCACATGGCATCCCTCTCTGAAGGAAGCTGTCGTCGCTAGACAACTGAGGGGGAGCTTGCGGATGTACCCGAGCTCCCCCTCAGTCAGCTTCACTGCCAGTCCCCCCACCTCGGAGAGGGGCGCCAAGAACGAATCAGCTCAAGGCATCCTTTAACTTGCAGAAGAACCACCATTCACGGGAATGGCGTTATTCCAACGTTTCTGAGGGTTTCATACGGGCTCCAAAACGCTTTTGCCCACATTTTGCCCACATTTTTCCATGCCCGTCTCCACCTGCACTGCGGCGTCGAGCATACGGGCCACATCCATCAGGTCGCTGTCGAACAGATCCGCATACACATCCAACGTCATGCTCGCGTTCTTGTGGCCGAGCATCCGCTGCAGCGCCTTGACGTTCGCCCCGGCGTGCACGGCCAGCGATGCCGCGGTATGGCGCAGGTCATGCGGTGTGGGCCATTCCTCCTTCGGCCAGCCCAGGCGCACCAGCGCGTGATACCACCAGCCGGTCGTCTTCGCCGTGCTCTGCTTCATGATCGGGCCTCCCTGCAGGTCACGGAACACCCTTTCGTCCGGTTCGCGTTCCCCGCATATCGGTTTCAGCGATTCCATGACGATGAGAGGCATGGGCACGTCGCGTTCCTCGCTGTTCTTCGGAGTGCCCTCGACCCATCGTGCCCCGACGTACACGAGGTTGCCGCCCACATGCAGCACTCCCCGGTCGAAGTCCAGGTCGCGGGCCTTCAACGCCGCCGCCTCGCCCCAGCGCAATCCGCAGAAGCCCAATGTCAGCACGAGCGCCCGCCGCTCCTCCCCCAGATGCTTTCCTCTGGCGCATTCGTCGGCGAATGCGAGCAGCCGGGATATGGTCAGGTACACGCGACGGCTCTTGCGCCTCGGCAGTTTGGGGAGTTCAACGTTTTCACAGGGGTTGTCGAGTATGAGCCTGTCCCGCACGGCCATGCGGCAGATGCCGAGCATGGTCTGGTACGGGCGTCTCACGGATGGAGCACCCGAGTTCTCGATGATGTCGCTGATCCATGCCTGGACTTCGGCGCGGGTGACGGCGCCGATCCGACGGTCGGCCCATCGAGCCTCGCAGTGGAGCCTCCATGCGTCGGTGGCGTTGATCCGCGTGGTCTCCTTCCAAAACGGCCATTTCTCCTTCAGCCATTGCTCGTAGAGGTCTCCAACACGTCGTTTGCCGTCCTCCGGGTCAACATAGCTGTTGGTGGCCTTGGCGATGGTGACGTGCTCGGCCGCCCAGTTCTCCGCATCGATCTTGCGGCGGAATCCGCGCTTGTCGGTCTGCGTGCCATCCGGCTTGCGATACCTCACACGGTATCTGGTTTCGCCTTTGGTTGTCTTGTATCTGGTGACGTTAGCCATTTTATTACCTGCTTAATAATGGAAGATTCACGTTTTAACCGGTTTTAATGTGATTTAATGGGACTGTTGCTGAATTGAACCAACCGAAAGGCAATCGCGCATGCCGATCGTATACCCATCGATGAAGGCCTCGGACCTGTTCCGTACCCTTCGTGGTCTGGGATACGGGATTGACCGCGCGAATGGTTCGCATAAAAGAATGAAGGCGGAGGGTCGTCCACCGTTGACCTTTGCCTTCCATGACGGGCAGACTGTTCCGCCCGGACTGGTAAAGAAGACACTGGTGAAGGACGTCGGGTTATCCGAAGAGGAGATCCGCGGTATCCTCGGGCAGAAATGAAGAGGCGCAACATGGATACACGACAGGTGAACATCACCTATCACAGGGAAGACGGCGTATGGTGGGCCGAATCCGATGATATGCCGGGATTCTCCGCCGCCGGCGACACGTTCGCCGAAACCCGCAAGCTCGCACGCGAGGATATACCGTTCTTTTTCGATGACAACGAGCCCACCACCATTCGTGAATTTTTGGACAACGGGACTGAAGTTGTTCCGAACAACACCATCTTCGTGTTTCCCACCCCGGAGCTGATGAAGAACGGCGGCAAAGGCGAGTATTTCGAACCGGTCAACGTGTCCACCACCGCCAACCAGGGCATCGAAGAACGCAGAATGGTGGCCTGACATATGAGTGAGGTTTCTGAACGCGCGTCGATTATCGTGCAGCTCGCCAATTTCGCCGCCGTGGACGGTTCCGGTATGGGGAATGTTCTTGGCTCCGGTGCCAATATCTTCCCCCTCACGCCCAATGGCATGACGCCGCGATTCACCGTGTTCACGGAGATACACGTGCCGGCGGATATATGCCCGTGCGAGGTGGCCGTCGAATACTCCCTGCGTGACGAGAAGGGAGACGTCGTCGAGGTTGCCGGTCCGATGCCCCAATCCTTGCGTATCGCGAACATCATGACGATTGATGCGGGCCTTGCTGGACTCCCCCTCGACCAAAGGAACCATATCGGTGCGGTCAGTCTCGGAACACTGGATTTCTCCAACGGACTCGCACTCGCGCCGGGGAATTATTCGTGGCGTGTGACTCTTGACGGAGACGATGAGCATGCTGCGGAACGATTGTTCTGCGTTCCCAAGCCTGTCACCCCTCCTGTATTTGGGTAAATCTGACATTTCGGGTATGGCTTCGCCCCGTGTAGGATAGTGGGCGAAGCGTCCTCCTTTCCATTTCTCTGGTGGGATTGGGATTCTTCAAGCCCTGCTGACGTTGCACCGTCAGCAGGGCAATTCTCATTTCATCCAGCGAAGTCTGCCGTCTGAGGCGACTCGGCATGTCAGTATGTTACCGGCCGATGATGTGCCGGTTGAACCCTCGCTGCTGCAGAACGAGCCTCCGCGCACCGTTCCGATGGACGGAGGAGCTGTTTGCTGCTGTGCTTGTTGCTGCTCGGCCTGCTGTTGAGCCTGCCGTGCGGCTTCCTCGGCAGCGGCCTGCTGCTGTGCTTGTTGTTCCGCCTGTTGCCGAGCCTGTTCCTCGGCGGCTTTCTTCTCTTCCTCTGCTTTCTGAGCTGCTTCTTCCTCCGCTTTCTTCTTTTCTTCCTCCGCCTTTCTGGCCGCCTCTTCGTCGGCGGCCTTGTTGTGTACTCGAATCACGCCGTTGTTCGCTGACAGAATCTCCCAGTTCGAATAGAGAATGACCGATTTGCCGCTGTCGCTTTCGATCTTGTAGTCCGAGGCGTCATACCCTTCATCGGTCAGAGCGGTGATGGCCTTGTCCAGCATCATGCCTTTTTTGGCTATGTTCGGCAGGTCAGAAGTGTCTCGCTTCACTGTGAGCGTGATAGATGTGGAGGTCTTCTCCTTTTGCCCTGCTTCGGGCGTCTGTTCCTCGACTTTCCATTTCCTGTCTTTACCTTTGGTGTCGGGCGTGACAGTGATGGTTTTGAAGCCTTCCTTTTCGAGGGCAATCTTGGCTTCGAAAACTGTCTGGCCCACGACGTCGGGGATGGCCTTGGACGGTGTGAATATGTAGCCGATGACGCCGATGGTCAGCAGAACGATGATAGTTATTCCCCACCAGCGCTTGTACCATGGTTTCTTCGCGCCGTGTGAACCGTGTCGTCCGTTTCTTCCGCCATTCCCTCCGTCTCGGGGAGGCGTTGTCGGTGTGGCTGGCGGCTGCTGCAGCACTTCGGTCGGTGCCAGTATCTCCATCGGCTGTTCCGACGTGGTGGGCAGCTGCTGCGTTGGGGTTGGGAACGTTGACGGGGTGTATGCCGGTTCCTTTTGGCTGCCCATCGTCGTGTTCTTTCTTCTCGCCTTCTTTGACGGCTTGTCGAGCCTAGTCTCGTAGCTGATGCCGGTGCCGGGGATTATCGGGGTGCCGAACCGTGTGCCGCCTTTGCCTACGGTCACGTGCGGCGCGCCACGCTTGCCCATGGTCACGCTTGTTACTCCGCTTTTGCCGAGGTTCAACCGCAACCCCTTGCCGAGACTTATGCTCTTGCGAATCCTGAATCCCATGGTTCTCTTCCTTCTTTATGCAGCCACGCTGTCGTGCAGCCAGTTTTTGTATGCCCGGATTACCCAGGGCATGACGTTGAGTTCTCGTGCTATGGCACATTCGTCGCCGTCGAAGATAATCTCGGCGGACTGATATTCGAGCTGGTTGACGAGCATGCGTGCGGCCTCCATGTCAGCCCTCCGCTCGGTTGCGGAGTCGCATTTGCATCCTACGTCGTGATGACGGGCATGACTAATCTCATGTGCGAGCACGCACCGGCGTTGGATTGGTGTGAGCCGGTCGCTGATGAGTATGCGATTGTTGGCCGCATCGTAGCCGCCCTCAAGATCTGCCGGCAACGCCAGCTCATACACGTTGGCCCATTTACTGGCGATGGTCTCCACGTCGATCATGGCATTTCCTCGTATGCTTCCTGCTCGCGCTCGATGTCGCCATGCTTCGCGGCAAGATCAAGAGTCGACGGATCGATAGAATTATCGTCACGCAAAGTGGGGAAATAAATTGAACCATCGTTAATCATGTGGTCAAGGCATAAATCGATTTCCTCAATGACGCCGCGAGTTTCTCGCCCTCGCTTTTGGGGTGAGGCGTTCCGACCCGCTCGTTGCGAAGTTTCGTCATCGAGGAAATGACCGTATTTTAAAAGACAAATCGCAGCAAAAGCAGGGGCTGTAATATTAACCTTATTAGCCGCCCTTTGCTCGGACAGGGTTGGAGAATGGCGAACCATTTTATTACGTATCTCGTTTGGACCGTTAAGCGCGGTTGACACTAAATATTCTGAGACCTTTGCCATGATACTCGGAATCGAATTCAACAATGATTGATTGATTTGTTGTATTACTGGATCGTCGGACATTTTCTTCGGCGGTACGCCCAATAATTCGAAATGATTTCCATTAAGGGCTTTGCGGAGCTCCTCTCTACTAATTGAAGCTCCTCCATCTAATTTGATATCGCCTTCACCAGGAAAAAGATCGGAGAGAACAAGAGATTCTCCCGTCAGTGACTCCAATGACTTGACAAGAATCAGCATGTTGAACAATGAGGCTGCAGAAGCATTTCTTTTCATACCCGAAATGAACCCCGGTGTCCATGTTGCTCCATAGCGCCTCGCTTCAGTCGCGATTTGATCCAACGTCAAGCCTTTGGCGGCTCTCATTGAATCTATATAAGCGTAGATGGCTTCATTAATTCTCATGTTCTCAATTTAACAACACGACACGCCAAAAGGCAAAATACAAGTTGTCATATTGAAACTCTGTGCTATCTTGTTAATCACGTTCTCATAACGACAACTTGTGAAAGGAGGTTTTGATAATGCCGGCAATTGCTATGAGTCCGACTCTCAGCCCCAAGGAGGTGTTCGAGAACTACGGGCTCAAGCCCAATCATCTGGCCCAGCTGCGCTACCAGAAGAAAGGCCCCCGCTACATCCAAGCGACGCCACGAACGGTTTTGTACCGACAAAGCGACATCGAAGATTGGCTGACTGCAAACACGGTGGAGACCGAAGACAGCAAGGAAATGAAAAAGGCATCCGCCGCTACGGATGCCGAGATCAAATGAAAGAAGGTTCAAATGAACAACACCATTCTAACCGACAACAAGGAAATCGAAACCCTCGACCTCCCCTCATGGTGGAGCGACGACTTCCCCTGCGTGGCAACCTTGCTCAAGACCGGGTTCAAGGGGCACCGTCAGCTGTTCGCAGCTGACGTGGATGTTCTTCCCGGTGTCGGCTTCGCGTTCTACGAAGTCCAATGGCTCGACAAAGACGGGTCTTCCTCCGATGGACCCCTTACGACAATCGTTCCATTCAACAACATCGAAAGCATTGAACAGGTAGAAACCGTGGAAGCAGAGGACGGTGGTCTCAAATGAGCAACGCATTGCAGACCCTTCGTTTCGAAGATACGGAGGTCACCGCACTGGACTGCAACACCGACGAGCCGGTGTTCGTCGCCAGCCCCATCGCGAAGAAACTCGCATACGAGAGCGCGAAGGACATGTTGCGCAATCTTGACTCCGATGAAAAGGGTAAGCACATTGTGCCCACCCTTGGAGGAGAACAAGAAATGAGCGTCATCACGCTGCCCGGCCTGATCCACGCCTTGAACAATCGCCGCCCCGGCGCAGTCAAGGACGAGGCCACGCGCAACATGGTCATCCGGTTCCAGCGTTGGGTGAACCACGAACTAGTGCCGACCGTAATGCGCACCGGCAGATACGAGGTGCAGCGTCCGCAACACCTGCTTGAGGCGGCTCACCATGAGCGCATGATGCAAGTCGAACTGTTGAAGGCTTCGCAGGGCATCGTCCACCCGGATTTCCTCGAAGCGAAGACGCGCATCGTGATCGCACGGGAATTGGGGGAACTACCTGAGCTCGACCCGAAGACCCGTCCCCTGTACACACAGGACTATCTACGGGAGAAGAATCTGAGCGCCAAGCAGCTGCGATCGAAGAGTGGCACATTCGGCAAGAAGCTCAAGGCCGCATATCGAGAGCGAAACGGTCGAGACCCACAACGCGCTGATCTGACACTGCCGAACGGTCACATCATTCAGGTCTACGCCTACACGGAAGAAGATCGCCCCTTGTTTGACCGGGCATGGGATGAGCTCAGTCAGAAAGCGGGTGCGTGATGGCCGGCGCTCTCCCTGAGAAAAATCTTCGTCTATCTCTCACCCACCCTATCGTGTCGGACTCTTACAGACATTCCTTCCCCATGGAATTGGTATGTGATCCGAACGATGAGGCCGACCTGTTCCTGACGGTGTTCAAAGCGAAGGTTCCTATGTTCGACTTGTGGTTCGACCTGACGTATTCCACGTTCGACGGGGTGACCGGTTCGTTCTATCCCGATTGGAGCGAATGGACGTTCGGTGACCTGAAGGAAGCGAAGGACGTATTGCACTCCTATCTGGATTCCATCGATGTTCTCCGCGTTTTTTTTGCGGACTACCTGCGGGTATTCGAGTGGGCGTCGACCGTGGACTGGCGCGGCCTGCTCGCCAAGAAGCGTGGTGAATCATGTCCAAGCAGATAGAAGCACAGGACGGTTGGCCCATTGGCAAGGTGGCGGAATTCCTGAATCTTTCGAAGAGCACTCTTTACATCTGGTCTTGCTACGACCGGTGGGGCGGGAAATACCCGCCGGCCCCGAAGCGTATCGGCCGTCGGCTGGTGTGGGATCCACGCGAGGTCATCGACTACCGGAACAACAAATGCGCCATCACCCGCAAGGAGCTGGTCTACGGCAAGTAAGGGTTCTCCCGGCCTCAATGCCGGGAGAAAAAAGGAAAGCGGTGTCGGCGTTGCACTGTCCAAGGTATTGCGCCGACACCCAACATCACCAATCAGATTCAGAAAGGAAATCAGTGATGTCAAACAACAAGGTTAGCGGAATCCACGCCTTCGGCGTGGAGGTGCCCGAGGACATGTCGCTGAAGGAGCTTATCGAACGGCTCCTGAACGAAGGGGAGGTCGAATTGGAGAAGGAACTGGACGAGGAGACCCGTCAGTCCGAACCGCAGTCCGAGGCGGATAAGTGGCAGCGGTATGCGGACATGCTGGGCGATCTGTTCGACGTGGCGCATCAGATCGGCTACGACGCCTACATGCAGGGCGATCTGAGGATCATGCGCAAGGTGTTGCAGGTCGAAACCGACGTGGTGGATCTGGCCGGCATCGTGGCGATGGAGAAGTCGAGGGCCGCGAAATGAGCATCGAAGCGTTACGCAAAAAGCGGCATATGCGTCGTCCGAAGCCACGGTTCACGGACGGCCAGAAGTCGGCCGTGTTATTGGCCCTCACATTCCTTGAGGGCTGGCTGGCGGGTTTCGCGGCCACGCACAGCCGTGTCCCCAGCCCGGTGGGCACTCCGCAGTGGATGATAACCGGCTCGCTCATACTGGCCATCATCCTGCCGCTGTTGTTCCTCGCGGTCGTCATGAAGTGGGGCGGCGATGGAACAGCCGAGTGAGTTCACGCTCTGCCTGCCGGGCGACCCCGTGCCGAAAGGCCGTCCCCGCGTCTACGGGGGTCATGCCATCACGCCGAAGCGCACCGTCAGGGCGGAGGAACGCCTGTTCGCGGAATTCCGTCTGAAATACCCGCAGGCGAAACCATACCAGTGCCCGGTCAGGTTGGAGGCCGAATTCTGGATGAGCCATCGCGGCCGCCCGGATCTCGACAACCTGCTGAAGCTGGTTTTGGACTCGCTGAACGGCGTCGCCTACGTGGACGACGCGCAGGTCGTCGAATCCCATGCCACCAAGCGCATGCCCGACCTATGGGTGTACGGAGCCAAAGGCAAATACCGGAAACGCAAGTCCGGCGACCCGTACACGTACTGCGGACACGAATACGAACCACATCTCTATATCCGAATCAAGCCGCTCCCGGAACGGGGGCCGAACAAGCAAGGAGAACAATCATGAGCAAGCCGATCAACGAACCCCGTCTGGTGCAGCAGGCGCTGATAGCGGACGAGGATCTGAGTTTCGAACTGGCGGCTTTGGTGCCGCCGGCGAACGGCATCACGAACGCGGCCAGCACGTTCATCGACCGGGCGACCAAACTGTTGCTGTCCGACAAGATCATGCTCACCAACGAGCAGCATACGGCCGTCACGTCGGCCATCGCCATCGCCCAACTGACCGTCAAGGAGGGTGCGGCCGTGTCGAAGCTGCTGCGCAACCCGGACGCTTCGGCGGACATCATCGCCGGACTGCGACTCACCTCCAAGGACAGGCAGGATGCCTGACCGGCGTCTCTGGATGCCGCGTTGCAGGACATGCGGGCCGCTCGGCAAGCCCACCGGACTGGACGAGGCGGTCACCTGCTGCAACCGGCACACGAACCAGACCAAGCATCAGACGGCGTGGTATCCCACCTACGCCCAAATCATCGTGAAAGGCACATCAAATGACTCCATCAACCATTGAAAACACAGAGGCCGTGAACCCGGACGAGGAGCTGCGCCAAGGATTGTTCGCCGCGCAGGCGGTTCGCATCGTGGAACTGCAGGCCGAGATCGCCAGCCGACAGGAGGAAATCGACAATCTCAAATCCCTGATTCTCGACTCGCATCCGGTCGGCACCTACCAGGCCGGCAACCTGAAGGTGCAGGTCAAGCCGGGCGCGCGCCGCATCAACGCCGGCACGTTCGAAAAAGCCTATCCGGCCACCAAGTATCCCGGAGCCTACCAGCTGCGGCCGCGGCCGCTCAGCCAGTTGGAGAAGCTGCTGTCGGCGGACGCGGTGGCCGATTACGCGATGAGCGGCAAGCCGACGGTGGTGGTCTCATGAACGCGGAACTGTCCAGCCTGGGCATCGCCCTGATCGTGGAAAGCGCCATCGCCGACTACGACCTGCACGACGAGAACGGCAACGAGCTGACCGACGACCTGTACGTCATCCGCTCCGAACGGCTCGACGAGCTGGGCCTCACCGTCGCCAGACGCATCCACAAGGCCATACGCGAACTGGAGACGCAAGGCAAGACCGGTTTTCCCGTGCATTCGATGCTCTGCGGGCATACGCCGCCAACCATCACGACGGCGGATGACGGGACCTACACGCTGCGCTTCGACAACGCCAGCGAAGCGGTTGCAGTCAAAGGCCTCAACAAGACCGCATTGGCCGACGTCAAGAAAACCATCAACGACTTTCTCAAGGAGGTGAAAACCCATGAACGGCATGAATGAGGCTATCCTCGCCGTCGCGCAGGCCCAACAGGGTGATGCGATACCAGTGGACATACCGCCCATGACGCAGTCGGCACCCGTCATGGGCAAGCCGCCGGCAACGCCGAAAACCAAGACGGACACGATGGAGGAACCACGATTGTGGCCGGAGATCCGCCAGCTCATCGAAGCGGATATCCAGAACGCTCCGCGTGAGCTGCAGCGTGAGATAGGCCCGTCCGAACTGGGAACGGATTGCGTGCATTGCCTCGCGGCGAAACTGGCGGGTTGGCCGGAGCGTCGTTCGCCGGGTTGGCTGCCGTTCATCGGCACGTGCGTGCACGCGCACTTCGAGCAGATGTTCCGCGATCTGGACATGGAGCCGGCGCACCAGTTCCACTACACGAGTGAGGACAACGTGACCGGACTCGGGGAGCGCTGGCGCAGCGAATATCGCGTCACCGTGGGCCGATTGCAGGGCCTGCACGGCGGCTACGACGTCACCGGTTCGATTGACCTCTGGGATCGCAAAACCCATAGCACCATCGATTGGAAGATCGTCGGCAACACCACGGTCACGAAGGTCAAGGCGCACGGCCCCAGCCAGCAGTATCGGGTGCAGGCCTCGCTCTACGGCATGGGACTGCAGAACGAGGGCGAGCGGGTGGAACGCAACTGCATCTACTTCCTGCCCCGCAACAAGACCTCGTTGGGTGACGCATTGCCATGGGAGACCAGGTTCGACACGGAGCCCGGCAGATGGGCGTTGACCCGAGCCCAACTGCTCGTCAACCTCATGGACATCATCGAACAGGCGGACGGCGTGGAGGTGCGCGACAGCTGGATAAAGCAACTGCCCGCGGCTGGCCCCGACAAGTGCTTCTCATGCAAGGGCCGCGTGTGGCCGGACATGAGCGCGCTCCCCGAGTTCGACGAGAAGCCGTGGCCGGACGTGCCCGACAAATGGCTCCAACTCATCCCCCTAATCGAATCCGAATACCAGTTCACCGAATAACGAAAGGAAACACAATGTTCGGTCAACAACCACAGCAACAGTACGGCTATCCCCAGCAGGGATATCCGCAACAGCAGGCTTACAGCCAGCAGCAGTATGGCGGCTATCAGCCGGCTCCGATGGCTCCGAAGATGAGCGCGGAGCAGATGCTCAACCAGATCGACTCGCAGCCCGGCAAGTCCGCGTTCACGAAGGACAGCATGCCGGGCACGAGGGTGACCGGCATCATCGAGAACGTGACCGCGGACCAGGTGCGTGACTTCCAGACCAAGCAGCCGGCGTTCTGGAACGACGGCTCGCCTCGCCTGCAGGTATTGGTCACCATCGACACCGGCATCATCGACCCGAACGTGGAGGATGATGACGGACGCCGCACCGTCTATATCAAGGGGTGGGGCGTGCAGCGCCGCGCATGGCTGCAGGCATTGCACAACGCCGGTTTGAAGAAGGCCGGTGAGGTCAAACCGGGCGACCGGTTCACGGCCACGTTCACCGGCTACGGGCCGCAGGGCAATCTGCCGCAGCCGCCGAAACTGTTCGAATACGTGATCGAACACCAGTCGCCGGCCGATCTCGCCATGGGCCAGCCCCAGCAGCCCGCACAGCAGCCCTTCCAGCAGCAGCCCCAGCAAAGTTACCCGCAGCAGCAGTACGCCGCACAGCAGGCGGCACAGGCCCCGAATCAGGGGTATCAGCCGGCCCCAACCGACCCGTGGAACCCGCCCGCACAGCAGGGCCAGCAGCAATCTGTTCAGCCTGTGCAGCTCGGCCAGCAGCAGGTGGATCCGATGAAGGTCGACCAGCTGAAGGCGTTGGGCAAGCCGCCGCAGGAGATCGCCGCCTTGTTGGGCGTGCCGGTCGAAGCGGTGACGGCCGTCACCGACCAGGCGCAGCCGCAGAACCACGGCGGCTCGGAACAGCAATTGGAAACCGGTGAATTCTGATGGACGAACTGCTGAAACACCTGCAGAACCAGTGGCTCGAGCTGATGAAAGACATGGATTCCCTCGCCTCCGATCAGGACGGTTTCCGTGACGTCGACTCGGAAAGCCTCCAGCTCATGAGCGTGAGACTCGTGCTCCTGGGCTGGCACAAGAGCAAGGATTCCGACAAGGACTGAGTCCAGTCCCGACCGCCGTAGCCGTATCCAAGCGGCCGGCACGTATGCAAAGGCGTGCACGGCACCACACATATTCACATCACATCAAAGGAGTTTCAAGGATGACCGACATCTACGGATACGCGGCAGCCGCGCCACTGTACCGTGCGGCGGGCTGGATGCAGGTCATCCCCCTGCCGGAAGGCCGCAAGACCCCACCACCCAGCGGTTTCACTGGACGCAGCCGCAAAACCGTCACCGACGAGCAGGTGCGGTTCTGGTCGCAGTCGGATCCGACTGCGAACACGGGCATCGTCATCCCCGAAGGCGTATTGGTTCTGGACATCGACGCCGAACAGGGGCACCAGGTCAAGGCAGACGGGGCGAAAGGCATCAGCGAACTCAGCCAGGAGCTGGGAGCATTGCCGGCCACGTGGAGCAGCACGTCGCACGGCATCGACAGCCCGGCACGCCACCTGTTCTACAAGGTGCCCGAAGGGCTCGCGTGGAAGGGCGGTGCAATCGAGGGCGTCGACATCCTGCAGCCCGGCCACAGGTACAGCGTGGTCTGGCCGTCGATTCACCCTTCCGGCGAGATGTACTGCTGGTACACTCCCAGCGGCTCGACCACCAGCCAGATCCCCCATATCAGCGATCTGGCTACCCTGCCGTGGAAGTGGGTGGACTACCTGCGCAAACCGGAGCATACGACGCCGAAACCAGCCTTCAATACCCTGATTTCACACGAAACCGGCACATACGACACCCGTATGTGCAAAGCCATCAACACATTTTTGAACAAAACGCTGTCAAACCCGGCCAGCAAAGGCAGTCGCCACGACACCACGTTGCAGGCCGTATGGGCATTGGTGAACTTCGCGCAGGAAGGCCATCGCGGCGCGCTCGACGCCATCAACCAGCTCAAACCACGGTTCATCGCCGAGATAGCACCCGACCGTCCGGGCAAGGAGCGTGAGGCGGCACGCGAATGGGCGGCGATACTCTCCGGCGCGATGGAGAAGGTCAACGGCATACAGTCGCACGCGGACCCGTGCGAACAGTCGAAAATCGAACGCATGCTGCCCGGCGAGTTCAACGAACTCACCCAAAACACGATTGCGAATCAAATGGGGGAAAGTCACCCACAGCAGGTTCAAAACGTTGGAACGACGCCGGTTCAAAACGGTTCTGCACCCGCATCTCAGGTTCAAAACGGTTCAATGGAAAGTTACGAGGCAAACAAAAACGCCTCCTCCAGCTGGCGGTTCGAAGACCTCGCCCAGTTGGCATCCGGCATTGAACTGCCTCCCACCCCCACCGTGTTCCAGCGCGAGGACGGGCAAGGATTGTTCTACCGTGGCGCGGTCAACGACCTGCACGGTGAACCCGGCTGCGGCAAAAGCATGATAGCCCAGATCGCCACCGCGCAGGAATTGAAGAACAACCGTGACGTCATCTACATCGACTACGAGGATTCCGCACGCAATGTGGTCAAACGCCTCCTGCTGCTCGGCGTGACAGGCGAACAGATAATCAGCCACCTACACTACGTGCGACCAAGCGCCAAACCATCCAGCCCCACCAGTCTCGACGGGTGGCGCGAAACCCTCGACTACGCGGACACGGCCACGCTGGCCATCATCGACGGCGTCACCAGCTGCCTCGCCTACGCCGGCCTCGACAGCAACAGCGGTGACGACATCGCCGCCTGGTACAACACCATGCCCCGACTCATCAGCGCATGCGGGCCAGCAGTCGTATTGATAGACCACGTCGTCAAGTCCAAAGACAATCGCGGCCGCTACGCCGGCGGCAGCATGCAGAAACTCGCCCTCATCGACGGCATCAGCTACAGCGTGGACATGACCAAACCTGTCGGCAGGGGCGTGCGCGGCACCATCGTCATCAAAAGCGGCAAAGACCGAATCTCGGAGATCGAGGAGCATTGCGCCGTCAACTGGAGCAACGGCTCACACCTGCGAGAAGCCGCCCGCATCGGAATCAACAGCACGAACCCGAAACTCATGCACGTCACCATCGCACGACCCAACATGATGCCCAGCGAAGACCGGCAGACGAAACGCGACGACTTCCGACCCACCGGACTGATGGAACGCATCAGCCGCATGCTGGAGGACTCACTCGAAGAACCGAACCAGTCCGAACTGTTCAAGGCACTGAAGGAAGACGGTTCCGGAGCGCGTACCGCCGTCATGAGCAAAGCCGTGAGCCTGCTCCTGCAGGAGGGTTTCGTCTCGAACCGCTCTGGACGCAACAATCGTTCGATATTCAAATCCGTCCGACCGTACCGGCAGATAGACGACCCGAAATCCGACGCCTATGTGAACCGTATGAGCAGGGAGGAGGCGAGTGAATTGGATGACGAAAACCACCTCGAAATCTAGTTTTTCCCGTTTTTCCCAGTTTTTCCGAGTTTTTCCCGGAAAAACTGAGCCATCGAGTCTAGTTTTTCCCCACACTCCCCGGACACACTACGTGTGTGTCCGGGTGTGGGAAAAACTACGGCTCGCCCCTCCGGAAAGACCAAAAACACCCCTCAACGACACTAGATTTTCCCAAACCAAAGGAGCCCAAAATGTCACTCACATTCAGAGAGCAAATCGAAGAGACCGCATGGGAACTCGGCAACGGCGAAGGCACAGTGCCCGACTTGCGTCAGCGGTTCGACGACAATCCCGACACTCCGAACTTCGACCCGGCCAAGGCATTGGAGATGCTGCACATCCTCCAAATCGTCAACTACAAGCAAGTCCCTCAGCATCGAGGCAGACCAGCCCGCAGCCATTTCCTAAAACAATCCGAATACTCGGTACTCGATTTTGACATTCCGAAGCCAATCCCCAAGGACGAGCGGGAACGACAGACGCGGATTCAGTGGGCCAAGGACTTTCGAACCATCGCCGACTGGCTCGACGCGAACTGTTACACGACCGAAAGCGAGGAAGCATGAAAGAATCCGTCACCATCCAATACCGCTGTGAGGATGCTGACACCAATCTGGTCGAAACCATCCCAATCGCCTCCATCGGCATCGACCAGTGGAGTCAAGGCCATCCCGTCCTGTTCAACCTTGACCGGAGAGGACATCACGGCCGCCGTATGCTCAGCGTACTCATCACCGCCTGCGAAGCGGTGCTGCATGAAATCCAGGACATCAAATGGGAGGACTGACCCATGGCCGGACCGATTGACGTGATTCAACGGGCGCTCAGCGCACTGGCCTCAGCGGGATTGGGCAGCGAGTCGCCGGCAGAGGCGTATGTGCTCGGCTACCAGGCCGGCTGGCGGGAAGCGCTCGACCTGTGCATACGAATCGAAACGGCAATCAACAACGAAACGGAGGAAACGAATGAGCATCATCAGCAGTGAAATCGAGGCGCAGAAGCAGCGTGACCCGTCGTACGTCGACAGTGGCCTGCAGTGGGCGTGGGGACGAGGATACAAGGCCGGAGCGTCACGCGAAATCACCGAAGAGGAGATTGCCGCCGCCATGGCCGAAACCCGAAAGTTCATCACGCTCCCCGGCGCGTGGATGGAGAACATCATCAGAATCGCGTTCGACGCGGCAAGAAGAAAGGCAATGGAGGAGTGAGCAGGCCACGCGCCCGTGAACGCAAGCCCGCATGGCTTCGCGCGTTCGTTCCGAAATCAAGCCCCCTTGTGGTCACCGTCTGCGAGGGGTGCGGCCTGTACGTCATCGAGGATCGCGAAACCGTGTGGGATGTGTGGGATTACGGATGTGTGGAGGGTGATGACCTGACTGTGGCCATCATCTTGGGCAGGCCAGTGACGCGCGTCACATGGCTGCCCTCCGTAGGACACCCATTGTTGCGCAGCACCTGCGGCAGCGCGGGCATCGTGCCGGACGGCCAGTATCTGGCCATGCACATGTGCCATCTCGCCCGGATAAGCGTCAAACCGTTCAAACCACCAACCCGCGAGCGGCCGCCGGGCAAGCCGTGGGGCGGGCCGAAACTGTCGAAACAGGAGATAGCCGAATTCAAACGCATATGGGATATGTCGTACAGCCAGCTCAAGCATGAGAAAACCCCAGTCAACAAGGTCAGCCAGGGCGATGAGAAGCAAGCATTATTCTAGCCGACCAGCCGGAAGGGGCTCAACGTGAACTGTCAGAACTGCAAAACGATAACCGAAGAGGGATATTCACTGTGCGAGGCATGCGAGCTGCGTTTCGCCGGCACGCTCCTGCGACTCGCGCGAGACATCACGCCACTGCACGACTCGCTGGACGCAACTCTGCATCCGGGCGGCCATTCACCCGCGCGGATCCAGGTCGCCATTCCCCCGACTCCGATCAGGTTCGACGTGCTCGACCTGATCGACATGCTCGATGCGACGGCGCGCGAACTGTGGCGTTGTTTGGATGTCATCGATGCCTTGGACTGGCACAGGGATCCACGCATGGAGGACCTCGAGGCCACGCTCATCGCATGCGCCGGACACCCCAAACTCGCCACATTCCCCGACGCAGGCCTCTACATGCACATCATCAACAACCTTGCCCGCAAGGTCGACATCGCCCTGGACCCGCCCGAACAACGCCGCGAAATCGGCACCTGCGAACTATGCGAGACCATGCTAACCGCCGGAACCAACGACCAATGGGTCACATGCCCCGTCTGCAACACCGAACAGCGAGTGCAGACCGTCAAACTCCGGCGACTGAAAAAACTCTGCTGGGACGACTCGAAACGAGGTAGCGCGGCGGATATAGCCAAGGCATTCACCGACGCGGGAATCACCGTGCGCAGAAACACCCTCAACGTGTGGATCAGCCGAGGCAAACTGCGGAACAGTCCGCAGGGACTCGCCTACTGCGACGTGTACCGGCTCGTGATAGGCGGCGAACTTGACAAAGAGCTGACTGTAACCGCATAATGTCAGTGGATTAGTGTCGAAGAGCTCAACCCCAAACGGTTGGGCTCTTCGCATATCCGCCTATGCGCGTAGCTCAACGGGTAGAGCGGCGGTCTCCAAAACCGCAGGTCGTTGGTTCGAAGCCAACCGCGTATGCCAGTCACTTGTTTTTTCGGGGTCTGCCTCCGCCGACGCCCCGGCCCGGACGCTTCGCGTTCCATCCGTCTATCGTCTCCGGGAGCCAGCCGCGTGTGCGGCCTATCATGGCGTCGGGTTCGGGGAGCTTGAGGTTGAGCAGGCCGCCGCTGGTTATGCCGAGGCGTTCGGCACGGACACGCAAGACCACCACTGATGACGGCTGCAACCGACTTCGCAGGCGCAAATCCTGCACCATCCGCAACACACGCAATGGAGGCCCGACATGGACGACACGCTCGAGGACATCGCCCACCAACTCACCCGCATCGCCGACCGCCTCAACAACACCGGCATGCAAATCAGCGAAGAACAAGCGCTCAAAGCCTGGGGCCTCAGAGTATACGAACAAGACTTCCTCGACGCACTCGAACGACTCGACATACAAATCACATGAGCAAACACAAACAAGACCCGCGACGCGCCAACGGCAGAGCCTACCAACGCGACCAACTCCGCAAACGAGTCCTCGCCGCATACGACACCTGCGCCATATGCGGACGACCAATCGACAAAACACTCAAGACCCCGCACCCAATGAGCCCGGAAGTCGACGAAATCATACCCGTAAGCCGCGGAGGCAACCCTATCGACTGGCACAACGTCCAACTCGTCCACCGATGCTGCAACCGAATGAAAAGCAACCACAGCAACCGATGGGCCATCGACAAAGCACACGGCAGACCCGCCGCGAAGCCGTCCTCGATGCCATTCCAGACCGTCGGGATCTGACCGACCCACCCGGGATGATCCTCTCGGCATGGGCGCCATAGGCTCCGCCGCATAGTCGGAAAATCCCTCCGAGGGTTCTGAACCGCTGAACCGTTGAACCGTTGAATGACTGAAACCGAGGTGGAAGCCATGAGATGCGAGCTTTGCGGCGGTGAATTCCGTCCTACGAACCACAACGGCAGGAAGCAGAAGTACTGCTCCCGCTCCTGCTCGAACAAGGCGGCGTATAGGAAGCGCAAGCTGCGGGATGCGGGAGAATTGCCTCCCGCCGTCAAGCTGGAGCCGAGGGAAAAGCCGGTTGGGCCTCAGCTCGACCGTCGTAGCTTCGAGCGGATGATGGACGAGTCGTTGGAGGATGTGCTTCGCCATAACCGTGACTGTCTGCAGGCCGCGTTGGATGATTCTTCCACCAATGCGACCGCGTTGCCGGCCATCAGCCGGCAGTTGATTGCGGTCTGCGAACGGTTGGAGGACATGCGCGGCGGCGGTGGCTTGTTCGATTCGGAGGAAGAGGAGAGCGAGGTGTCGGAGGATGTCGGAGCGTCGCTTGTCTGAGATCGCCCGGAAGCTCGTCCAGCCGGAGGGGATCGTGTCGAGCGATTTCACGATGATCGACCGCGCCGCCGTCAAGGCTGGCATCCATTACGATCTGTGGCAGAAGGGTTTCCTGTGGCTGTTGTTCGGCAAACGCGATGATGGCAAATATGCCTGTGGCTCGGGCGGAGCGGTGTTGAGCTCGTGCCGTCAGATCGGCAAGACGTTCACGGTGGGCACGGCGATGTTCATCCTGTGCGCGGGCCGCAGGGGCACGCTGGTGATCTGGACCGCCCACCACACGAGGACCAGCGACGAGACGTTCGCGGACATGTGCGACCTGACCCGCAACCCCAAGCTCAGCCGGTACGTGGCGAACGTGAGGCGCGCCAACGGCCAGCAGGAGATCCGATTCGCGAACGGATCGCGCATCATGTTCGGCGCGCGTGAGAACGGCTTCGGCCGTGGCCTGCACTCGGCTGACGTGGAGGTGTTCGACGAGGCGCAGATCCTCACCGTCAAGGCTTTGGACAACCTCATCCCCATCGTCAACACCAGCCCGAATCCGCTGGTCGTGATGATGGGCAACCCTCCCAAGCCGGGAGACGCTTCGGAGGCTTTCGCGGAGAAACGCGACAACGCCATCGCCAAACGCGATGCCAACATGCTTTATGTCGAGTTGGCCGCCGACCGCGACTGCGAATCCGACGACCACGAGGCGTGGGCCAAGGCCAACCCCTCGTATCCCAAACGCACTTCGGAGCAGGCGATCCAACGCATGCGCAACCTGCTCGCCGAAGACAGCTTCCGCCGCGAGGCGTTGGGCATCTGGGACGAGACCGTCACCCAGCGGGCCATCGACCCGAAGCTGTGGGACGCTGCCTCGACCGTCGTCATCCCCGACGACGGTGTGCCCAGCTTCGCGCTGGACATGCCGCCGGACCGCGGCACGCTGGTCATCGGCAACGCGCTCCGCTTCCCCGACGGCACTGCGCTGGTCCAGATGGCCGCCATCCGGGACGCGCGCAGGGACGGCACCCAATGGGCCGTCGAATGGCTCGGGGAACGCTGGAAGAAGACGGCGGCCGTGGTCATCGACGCGCAGTCGCCGGCAATGAGCCTGCTGCCAGAACTGAAGAAGGCGCACATACGGGTGACGGTGACGAGCATGCAGGAGATGGGACGCGCCTACGGACGCTTCCAGGACATGCTCGCTGCCGGCAGGCTCAAACACCTTCCCGACGACAAGCAGCCGCAACTGGCAGAAGCCGTCAAGGGGGCAATCACGCGCAACCTCGGGGCCTCCGGCGCACTCGCATGGAACAAATTGGGGGCTGACGTGGACATCAGCCCATTGGTCGCATGCACGTTGGCGCTCTACGGCGCATACACATCGAAACGCAGACCGGGCAGAAAGCAGAGGTTGATGGTATGAGCGAGATCAAGTGGACCGATGCTCCTGACGGCATCGCGAAGACCGGTGGTCATTTGATCCCGCAGACGATGCGTCTGGATTCCGGCACCATGCCCTATTCCGTGGAGGGGCTTTCCGACGCGGAACAATCCATCATGCGCAATTTGTCTGAGGTGTGGCATGACCGGTATCCAAGCAATGAGCTGCGCAGCGGATACGTCACTGCGAAGGAGCAGTTCAAGGACTTTGGCATCAGCATCCCGGGCAAGATAAAGCAGAACGCGGAGGCGATGATAGGCTGGCCCGCTAAGGCGGTCCGCGCATTGGCCGACCTGAGCGTGTTCGAGGGATTCGCCCTTGATGGCCAGCCCGACACGTATGGCGTGCGGAAGATGGCGGATGACAACATGCTCGACGTGGTGGTGTCGCAACTGGTGTCGAGCTGCTACACGCATGGCTGCGCGTTTATGACCGTGACCACTGACCCTGATGACGGCCATGTTGTGTTCCAGCCTCGTAGCGCCGACTGGAGCGCCGCATTATGGGATACTGACAAGCGGCGCATCAAGGCCGCATTGACGATCACTTCGGCAACGAAGTACGGGCGCGTGACGGGTTTCGACCTGTGGCTTCCATCTCGCGTGATTAGGTGCGCGAGTGACGCGGATGGCCTTGGGCCGTTCAAGGCCATCAGAACATGCAAAACTAAATACGATGGCGTGGCTGTGGTGCCCTTCGTCTATGATCCGCAGTTGAATCGTCCGTTCGGTCGCAGCCGTGTGACGCGCAGTCTGATGAGACTTACGGACATCGGCTTCCGCACGATCGTGCGCATGGAGGCGTCCGCCGAGTTCTACGCCGTGCCGAAACTGTGGTTCCTTGGAGCTGATTCGGACGTGTTCCACGCCGACAAGTGGAGTTCACTGGTTTCTTCGATCAACGCAGTCAGCAAGGACGAGGATGGAGACGTCCCGACCATGCAGCAGATCACTCAAGCATCGATGCAACCGCATTCGGACATGCTTCGCACAATCGCGTTGCTTGTATCGGCTGAGACGAACCTTCCTGTTTCGGATCTTGGCATCACGATGGATAATCCGGCGTCCGCCGAGGCTATGGCTGTTGCGGAGCGCAAGCTCACGCGAGAGGCCGACAGGCAGAACCGTTTGTTCTCGCGAGCATTGCGCGACGCCGTGGGAATCGGCGTGTGTTTGAAGGAGTCTCGTGCGACTCCTCCGGATGAGCTTGATTCGCTGCGTGTGGTGTGGGCTCCGACGCAGGAGATCAGCACCACGAGCCGCGCGGACGCGTTCAGCAAGATGGCCGGCGTTGCTCCTGCGTTCGCCCAGTCCGAGGTCGGCTGGCGGTACGCGGGCTTCAGCCAGCAGGACGTGGACTCGATCATGGCGTCCATCCGCTCGCAGAACGCGCAGAACGTGCTCGACAGGCTCACACAACCGCAGACCGGTGCCGCGGCCAACGAGAATGATGACGGTTCGCGGGCCGACTCGCAGACCGGCGACGATCCGACCGAAGGGAACGCTCTGTGGGGCTGACGATCTAAAGCTCAAGTTCGATGCGCTGGGCGTGGCCATCCGCGCCGGAGTGGAGCCGTCGAACGCCGCAAGGCTGCTTGGCCTCGATGGCGTGGAGTTCACCGGCTTGCAGCCACCCTCAAGGACCCGGATGAGTCGAAGTGACATGATCGGAGGCGGCGATGGCAGACAATATGACGCCGAGCCGCAGCCAGATCAGCCAATTGGCGCAGGCGCAAACGCAGGCGTCGCAACTTGCGAAGCGCGAGTTGGGCAGGGTCTGGAGGGAGATCAGCGGTCTGAATCCGGGCGAACAGCGTGACGCGCTCTTGGAGCTGGTGCCGGCCCTCATCGACAAGTACGCGGATGTGTCCAGTTCGGCGGCTGCCGAATGGTATCAGCGGGTCCGTGACAAGTGGTTCTCGGACGGTTTCCAGGCGCAGCCTGCGCCGAAGACGGACGATGATCTGTCGAAGCTGATCCGTTGGAAGGCCGGCGTCCTGTTCGGCGACGAGCCCGAGCAGATGCTCTCCTGGTTGAACGGGGTCATCGACAAGGGCGTGAAGCAGGGCGGACGCGATTCAATCAGGCATAACGCGGAGCGCGACCCGCGCAAGCCGCGGTACGCGCGCGTGCCCAATGGCAAGACATGCGCGTTCTGCGTCATGCTCGCCAGCCGAGGGTTCGTCTATGCGAGCGAGGACACGGCTGGAGCGTTAGGCCAATACCACGGCGAATGCAATTGCGAGATAGTGCCCAGCTGGGATAAGCAAAGCCCTATTGTGGAAGGATATGACCCCGACGCGCTTTACAAGACGTATGCCAGATGCGCCGACACCGTGGACGACGACAATCTCAAAACCAGGTACCCAGTCGAACGGAAACGAGTCAAGGACAAGGAAACCGGCAAGGAACGATGGGAAACCGAGAGCGAATTCAAAACACGGTGCGTCGTTGCCGAAATGCGCGCCAGACGCAGGGAATGGCTCAATGATCCATCCGACATCGCCGACTATACTCAGGATGAGAAAGCAGAGCCTGAAGCTAAGGAAACACAAGCCGCCAGTATTTTGACAAGCAATGGATTCGCGGTGCATTTCAGAGCGACAAGAGCCGCTGAAAAGAAACGAACCTCCGACATTTTCCTGGGCAATGGAACTGCATCATTGCCGTGGGAACTCAAACAGCCAAAAGGCAGCGGCAAACAGACCATCGCGCATCAATTCGAAGAGGCATCGGGCCAATCTTCAAGATTGGCCCTTGACGCAAGGAAACTTGACCCAAACGGCCGTTGGAATCATGACGAGATCCTCAGTGAGGTCAGAAAACTGATCGGATGGCATTGGAAAGATGCCAATGGAAATGTCATGCAGTACGACGAAGTGATTGTCATTGAGCATGATGGGCTGACGCGAATAAAAAGACCGAAAGCAAATGACGGATGAACATCCCCCCTGTAAAAGGTCAGCGGGTATCATCCGTCGACCCCATTGTAACTATTCGAGAAGAGGTATGCAATGCGTCGTGACATGGATCTGATCCGCGACATCCTCAAGCCCGTCGCCGACTCCGACGTGCCGGTTGACGTGCTCAAGGCAGTGGCTGTGAAAATCGCCACCGACATGCTCCTGTAGTAAAACAAGCATTTCCCGTTCAAGCCCATCGAAAACCACGGTGGGCTTTTTTGCGGCTTGGAGCCATATACGGACGCATCCTCGTGGTTCGATTCCACGCCAAGCCACTCATAGCCCCAGCAACTGGGGCTTTTTTAATGCCCAGCAAATGGGTGGAAGGAGACCAGGAATGGCCGAAGGTACCGATACAACCGCATCCCAGTCGCAGGAGGGAGCTGAGGGCGCAAAGCCCGAAGGTCAGGACGTGGACTGGAAGGCCAAGTACGAGGACATGCGCGGGCATATGCGCGAATGGCAGTCCCGCGCCGAATCCAACAAGGCCGCCGCAGACGAGCTCGCCCAGTTGAAGGAGAGCCAGCTGTCCGAAACGGAGAAGCTGACGCGCAGGGCGGAGAAGGCCGAGAAGGCGTTGTCCGATCTGAAGGCGGCGAACGAGATCGCCGGATGGAAGACGGCGGCGAGCGAGAAGTACGGGGTGCCCGTGTCGCTCATCAACGGTTCCACTGAGGATGAGATCGACGCGAACGCCGAGGCATTGAAAAAGTGGCATGATCCGGAGCCTCAGGGCGGGCTGCCTCTCTCTGGTACCGGTGAGATGCCGTCCGGGAAACTTCCGGACAGCGCGGCCGCCGATTTCGAACGCGCCGCCAAGAAGCTCGGCTTCTGATCTCTGCAGACAATCACAATATTTTCCGATCTAAGGAGGAATATCATGGCTGATCCGACCATGAAACGTAATTCCGCCAATCTCGACCTGACGCCGAAGACCCAGGCCGAGATCTGGCAGAACGCGACCTATTCGAGCGCGTTCATGCAATTGGTGCCGCGCATCGACCTGCCCGGCCTGGGCGTGCGCGTGCCGATCATCACCGGCGACCCGGAGGCCGACTGGGTGCAGGAGGGCGCTGTCAAGCCCAAGAGCGGAGTGGGCTTCGGCAAGAAGGACATGCTGCCGTACACCATCGCGGTCATCATGCCGTTCTCGAACCAGTTCCGCAGGGATTTCCAGAAGCTGTATACGCAGATCGTCGACAAGGGCGCTCCCGCGTTGGGACGCGCGTTCGACCAGACGATCATGGGCATCAAGGACAAGCCCGGCGAGGAATTCGACCAGTTGTCCGGCGCTCACAAGATCAGCCTCGGCAAGACCGTGTGGAAGAGCCTCAACGCGGCCGACGACCAGATCAGCCTCGCCGACGGCACATTGGACGGTTGGGCGCTGTCCACGCAGGGCCGTTCGATCCTGCGTCAGGCGACCGACAACAACGGCCGTCCCCTGTTCCTGGACTCCACTTCCGGCCGTGACGTGGGCACCGTGCTCGGAGCGCAGACTTACATTTCCAAGGGCGTGCATGTGCCGGCCAAGACGGTTTCCAGCTCGGGAGACGGTCATGGTACGGCGCAGCCGGAGATCGTGGGCGTGGCCGGCGACTTCTCCAGCGCCGCATGGGGTTCGGTGGAGGGCGTGCAGACCACGATCTCGGATCAGGCGACCATCACCATCGACGGCCGGCAGGTCAACCTGTGGGAGCAGAACATGTTCGCCGTGCGCATCGAGGCCGAGTTCGGCTTCCGCATCCGCGACATCAACCGCTTCGCCCTGCTCACCGCCTGAGAGGAGCGATCATGGCATACCAGTTGCATCCAATCGCGTCGGCCGACGCGAAGCCGGATCCGCTGCAGTCCACCACAGACGTGGTGTTCGTCGACGAGGCGGGGAAACCGGTTGACGTCGGCGGCGGTTCCAATCCATCCGCTCCGGCTGATGGTTCCGTTACCACCGTGAAGCTCGCGGACAAGGCCGTGACCGCCGGGAAGATCGCCGACGGCGTGATACCTGCCGCTTACGTGCTTCCCGCGGCCGCTCGGAATGCGTTGGGTGGTGTGAAGCTGACCGTGTTCGACACCGCGATCGGCAATGCGAACGACAAGGTTCCGGCCGCGGCCAATGCTCCGACGAAGGCGGAGTACGACGCGTTGAAGGACGCGTACAACGCTCTGGCGAGCCAGTTCAACCGATTGGTCGTTGGCCTGAAGAACGCCGGCGTGGTCCAGCTGCCGGGCTGACGGGAGGCTGACCATGGCCGACGATGAGGACGAGAAGCCGTTCGCCACGGCCGCCGACTTGGAGCGCCGATGGCGTCCCCTGTCGGATGCGGAGAAGGCGTTGGCCGACGAGCGTCTGATGGACGTGACCGACCTGATCAAAAGCCAGTATCCGGGTTGGACGGATCGTACGCCGCGCACGTTGGAGCGTATCTGCTGCCAGGTGGTGCGCCGCAGCATGGAGGCCGACGCGAGGTCCGACTCCGTTCCGGCCGGCGCGACCAACTATTCCGAGACTGCCGGCCCGTTCAGCCAGTCCTTCCAATTCGCCGAACCCACATCCGATCTCAGGTTGTGGCCGAGCGAGGAGAAGGAATTGGGCGGCAGGCCCGCGAAGGCATGGACCTACGACATGTGCTCGGGCGAGGTGAACCGATGATACGCGGTGAGACCATCGTCGTCCAACGGTCCACACGATCCGAAGCCGACGAGTATGGCGAGCCTACGACGGAATGGGCCGACGAGAGCGTGGACGACGTGCTCGTCGGCCCGCCGTCCGCGCAGGATGCGGCGGACGCCATGCAACCGCAGGCAGTGAAGGCGTCCATGTCGCTCTACTTCCCGCGCGCATACGCTGGCGGCAGCCTGCGCGGCTGCCGTGTCATCGTGCGCGATGTCACATATCAGGTGGTCGGCGACCCCATCCGCCTGGATGGTGGTATCACGCCGACCAAGTGGAACATGCAGGTCGATGTGGCGAGGATGGCCGGTGCGAGATGAGCGGCAGACGGTTCACGGTGGATTCCAAGTGGTTGGAGCGCAACGTGCTGGCGAGTCCGGACGTGCGCAAGGCGTTGGACGACAAAGCCAAACGTCTCGCTCCGATCGTCAGGCGTATCGCGTTGAAGGAGGGCGACGAACGGTATGCGGCCAGCGTGCGCGTCGAACAGGGCACTCGTCCCGGCGTCCGTTCGCCCACCCATCTGAAACGTCCCTACGCGAGGGTCGTCATCGGCGACGAGACAGCCCTTGAGAAGGAATACGGTTCGATCCGTTATCCCAAGAAGGGGTTCTTGCGCCGGGCCGTCTCTGAACTCGGATAAGGAGTTTCATCATGCTGCACGTCAATGGCGCGTGGGCCGACCCGCTTCCGCTCGTCAAACACTGGCTTGACACGCATGCGGGCACGGAGTGCCGTACGAGCATGCCGGCCGACTCCGCGTCCGTGCTCCCGCTGGTTCTGCTCTCACGGGCACCCGGCGGCGGCGCTGACGGATACACGCGCACGCAGGACGTGGACATCGACCTGTACGCGGCCACGCAGAGCGCCATGGGCGCTCTGATATCGAAAGTGACCGTCGCGCTTTCCTCGCTCGCCGGCAACGGCGACGAGACGGGATATGCGGACGACGCGAGGCTGTCCGCGTTCACGGACATGCCGGTCGGCGACCGCACCGACCTGTTGCGTTGCACGGCGACTTTGAGCGTGGACATGCGTCCACAATAACCATTCATCAAGTGAAAGGAGAGACCGATGGCAGGCGTAGACGTCGCATCGATCACCAACACCAACAACAAGATGGTGCGCAAGTGGGGTACCCAGTTGCTCGCCGTCGCCGACTATTCCACGGCCATGCCGGAGTCGTTCTTCGACACCGACGGCCGTCCGGCCGCGTTGCCGAACGGGTTCAAGGTCCTCGGCTATATCACCACGGACGGCATCACCGTGTCGCGTAGCATCGATTCCGAGGATACGAACATGGTGCAGGATCTGGAGCCGGTGCGCTCGGATGTGACAGGCCGCACCCGCACCCTGAAGTGCACGTTCGGCGAGATGAACGCGTGGGTCAAGGCTTTGGCGCATGGCGTGCCGGTCGCCCAGTGGCCCGAGAACAAGGACGGCGACTGGGAGTACACGGACGGCAAGATCGCCGACTTCCCGTACCTGCGCGTGATCATCATCATGCAGGACGGCGTCGGCGACGACGCCCGCTACCGTGTGGAGGCCGCGTACCGCGCCAAGATCAGCGATCAGGGTGACGTGACGAAGAACCGTTCCGACGCGGAGGGCGAGGACACCACGTTCACCTGCTTCCGCGACCCCGTGACCGACAAGAGCTACTACGAGGGGGAGCATGGCCCAAAAAAATGATGAGGGCGCTCACGGTGACCGCGACGGCCCGCAAGGGCGGGCAGACGTTCGCGGTCGACCCTGAGACGCCCGACGGCAACAATTCCCGTCGCTACAAGATCACCGACGCCGGCAAGACGCCCACGGTGGCGCTCGGCGACGTGTGCGCGCAGGCCGACGGCTGGCAGGACCTTCCCGCCAGCGGCCAGGTGACTGGCGCGGCCGGTCAGGTCGCCACCGTCGTGGAATGCACGAACAGTGGCGCGCAGGCGCGCGCCGTGGGCAGCGTCACGCTGCCAGCGCCGACCCCGGCGTCCGTCGGAACGGTCTGACGTTCCGATGATCTTCCATGCCGGTCCTCCAGCCTATCCGTGGACCGGCATGGAACCCTCCAATCCAACGACGGATAGGCATCATTCATTCATTTTTTCGATGACGGATAGGAGCCATCATGGCAAAGTACAATCTTCAGGCGGTCCGACAAAAATTTAAAGAATCGCATCCCGAGATCCCGGAGTGGATCGAGTTCACGCTCAACGACGACAAGAACGCGACCACGTTCCGCATCCACCACCCACTGTTCCAATCCAATGACGAACGCCGCGCCATGAACCGCGCGCGGAAATCCCAGGATGACTTCGAGATGGGCAATGCGCTGCTCGGTGACCAGTGGGATGAGTACGAGGCCGAGGGCGGTCAGGTCGGCGACCTCATGCTGCTCGTCAACCAGATCGGCGATGACCTGACCGACGTGGACGACAAGGGAAACCCTACGACGTTATAGGCCTGCTGGAGGCCGACGGGCATGCGGAGGCGTTGGAGGCCGCTTTGGAGGCATCCTACGCGCCGCGTGACCCGATAGCCGAATACTGGCAGGGCAGGATCACGCTGCGTCACTTGCGCGTGCTCGTCCAGCACATGCCGGCCGGCAACGCGTTGGAACGCGAGCTTGGCGAGGGCTGGTGCGAGTTGGAGTGGCTGACGCACGACGTTGGCGACATGCTGCGCGACGTGCAGAAGACCATCGCCAACGTCAGCCCGTGGGTCAAGCATCCGATGGGCGAGGCGGACGTGCGGCCGCGCATGCCATCGCCGATGGAACGCGTGCGGCAATCCGCTCCGAAGCGCGCCGGCAGGCGCGAGGACGCGCGGCACGCGCGCGAACGGAGCGAGCTCATGGCCCTCGTCACCGGGCGGAAAAGTTAAGAGAGGTGGATTATGGCCGGTACAGCCGCATGGGTGGACATCCTGCCCAACCTATCCGGATTCGGCAGCAAGCTGACGGCCGGGGTGACCGCGGCGAGCGGCAAGGCCGGGCAGAGCGCCGGCAAGGCGTTCAGCCGTTTCATGGCGCTTGGTGCCGGACCGAACCCGCTCGCCGGCCAGATCAAGGAACTCGAGGGCGCGGAGAAGAAGGCGTCCGTCACCGTCAGCCAGTGCACGGCGCAGATCGCCAAGGCGCGTGACGCGCAGAAGGCGGCCGCATTGCGCGCCCAGGCGGCCGAGCTCAAGCTCAACGACGCCGTCGTGAAATACGGCGCGTCGTCCGCGCAGGCATTGTCAGCGCAGGCACGGTTGACCGACGCGAGGTCGAAGGCCGCGCAGCGCGACGACGCGTTGAAGAACGCGGAGGACCAGTTGCGCGCCGCGTCCGACGGGCTGAAGGAAACCCAAAGCCAGTTGGCGGCCGCGCAGGATCGTGCGTCGAAATCCTCGACCGGTTTCCCCGGCGTGCTCAACAGGTTCGTGTCCTCGGCGACCGCCGCGCGCGCCGCGTCGAAGGGACTGTCGGATTCACAGTCTGCCGTGGAGTCTTCCTCCGGCCGGCTGTCGTCGCGTTTCGGCATGCTCGCCGGCGCGGTCGGAGGCGTGGCCTCGTCCATCGTCACCACGGCGGTCGACAAGTTCATGGAACTTGGTTCGAGCATGGCTGGCGCGTCGGATTCGGCGCAGAAGTTCGCCAGCACGATGAGCTTTGCCGGCATCGACGACAAGACCATCCAACGGCTCACCAAATCCACGCAAGACTACGCCGACAAGACGGTGTTCGACCTGAGCGACATCAGGAACACGACGGCCCAATTGGCCGCGAACGGCGTGGACAACTACGCCAAGCTGGCCGAGGCCGCCGGCAATCTGACCGCCGTGGCCGGAGGCGGAGCTGACGCGTACAAGAGCGTCGCCATGGCGTTGACGCAGACCGCCGGCGCTGGCAAGCTCACCACGGAGAACTGGAACCAGATCGCCGACGCCATCCCCGGAGCATCCGGCAAGCTGCAGAAGGCCATGAAGGACAACGGCGCGTACACGGGGGACTTCCGCGACGCGATGGCCAACGGCGAGATCACAGCCGACGAATTCAATCAGGCGCTCATGCAGCTCGGCATGGACGACGTGGCCAAGAAGGCCGCCTCCTCGACCAGCACGTTCGAGGGCGCGATGGGCAACTGGCAGGCCGCCCTGCAGAAGCTCGGCGCGACCGCGCTCGACAAGGTCAAGCCACAGTTGACCGGCGCATTGGACTTCATGAGCGACAAGGTCACCAAGTTCACCGACTGGACGTCGAAGGCATGGGACGGACTCGCCAACAACAAGAGCGTCGCCAAATTCTTTAACGATGCCAGCGGCCTCGCGTCCAGCGCGTTCGACACGGCCAAAGCCAAGGCGGCCGAATTCTACAATTCGTTCAAGGACACCGCCTCGTTCCAAGCCGCCGTAAAGGCGTTCGACACCGTCACCGACGCGGCCGGCAGGGTCGCGCGCGGTATTGGAGCCGCGCTCGAAAAGTTCGGCGGACTGGCCGGAATGTCCGGAGACGCAAGCGCATTCGGCAAGATCGTCGGCGACGCGTTCAATGGCGCGGCGAAATTCGTCGATGGAGCCGCCGACGCCTTGGGCCGGTTGGGCGACTGGACCTCGCAGCATTCCGGAGCGGTCGCCACGGCGATCGGTTCTGTCGGAGGAGCATTCGCCGCGTTCAAGGCATACAGTCTTATCAGCACAGCCACGAACGCGTTGAAGGGATTCACTCTCGCACAATTGGCAGCGAACGTAGCGTTGAAGGACAATCCGATCGGATTGGCTGTGTCCGCCATCGGAGCTCTAGTCTCTGCAGCTGCGATCTTCTTCACGCAGACCGAGACCGGCAGGAGCATCGTCGCCGCCGCATGGTCGGGCATCCAGTCGGCAGTCGGCGCTGTGACATCATGGTTCCAGTCCTACGTGGTGCCGGCGTTCCAAACCGTGTGGGGCTTGCTGAAGACCGGATTCCAGATCGTCGGACAGGTGTTCTCCACGGTGTGGAACGCGATCAAGACGGCGTTCCAGGTCGGGTTCCTGTTTATCAGCACTGTCGTCATCACCCCGTTCAAGCTCGCGTTCGACGCGCTCGGAGCGGCGTTCGACTGGCTGTATGCGAACGTCTTCAAACCGACGTGGAACGCGATCGTCGGGGTCTTTGGCTCGGCGTGGTCGTGGATAGACCAGAACGTGATCCAACCGTTCGAAATGGCGTTCGACGTGCTCGGAGCGGCGTTCGACTGGCTGTATTCGAACGTGGTCCAGCCGGTGTGGAACGCGATCAGCAACGCGTTCTCCACGGCGTGGAACTTCATCAAGGCGACGGTCATCGACGCGTGGAACCGTGAGATCAACGGCTGGGCCGTGATATTCAACTGGCTGTCTGCGAACGTGGTCCAGCCGGTGTGGAACGCGATCAGCAACGCGTTCTCCACCGCATGGAACTGGATCAGCCAGAATGTCATCACGCCTTTCAAGAACGGCATCCAATCGTTGGGCGACAAGTTCATGCAGATGAAGGACGTCGCCACCAAGGCGTGGGACTCGCTCAAGGAGGCCGCCGCGTCACCGGTGCGGTTCGTGGTCAACACCGTCTATACCAACGGCATCCAGAAGGTGTGGAACGGCATCGCCGACGCGGTCGGTTTGAAGAACCTGAGGCTGCCGGACGCGAACGTCAAGTTCGCGACCGGTGGCGTGATGCCCGGCTACACGCCGGGACGCGACACGACGATGATCGCTGTCGGCGGCGGCGAGGCGATCATGCGCCCCGAGTTCACGCGCGCCGTCGGCAAACAGCAGATCTATGAGTGGAATCGATTGGCCCGAACCGGTGGCAGTCGCGCCGTGCTGGACAGCATGGCGGGCGTGCCGCATTATGCGAACGGCGGCGTCGTGCCAGCGTCGCAGGCCATCGCCAACGCCAACCGGGCGACGGCCGGCTGGGCGGGCATGTGTTTGAAGTTCGTGAAGGACATGTACCATGCGGCCGCGCGCTTCCCGAGTGCCATCGCCGCGTGGAACGGCAGTTCGATGAAGCATCCCACGTCGAATCCGAACGCGATCCCGGCCGGAGCGCCGGTGTACTTCGCGCCGCACGGCAACCCATGGGGCCACGTGGCGCTGAGCCTTGGCAACGGCATGATGCGCACCACGAGCGGCGACGGGAGGATCCACACGGATCCGATCGCCCAGTGGGTCAAGTGGGGGTGCCGTCTGCTCGGCTGGACCGGCGACATCGAGGGCCAGCCGATCAGCGGCATCGGCTCCGCCGCCGGCGGCTCAGGCCTGCCCGACAAGTTCGCCGACTTCTTGTCCGGCCCGGCCGAATGGGTGAAATCACGGATCCTCGACCCCGTGGGCAACATGGTGGGGAACATCGGAGGCGGAAACTGGGGCGCCATGATGGGCCAGCTGCCAGTCAACCTTGCCAAGGGACTCGTCGACAAGGCCGTGGACGCGGCCAAGAACCTCGTCGGAGCAGGAGAGCACACGTCCGCCGTCGCGGCCGGCGGTTCCGGCGTGGAGCGTTGGCGTGGTCTGGTCAACCAGGCGCTGACCATGCTCGGCCAGCCGACCAGCTGGGCGGACACGGTGCTTCGGCGCATGAACCAGGAGTCCGGCGGCAATCCGAACGCCATCAACAACTGGGATTCCAACGCGCGCGCCGGACACCCGTCGCAGGGCCTCATGCAGACCATTCCAAGCACGTTCGACACGTACGCGGGGCCATTCCGGTCGCGTGGAATCCTCGACCCGCTGGCGAACATCTACGCCGGATTGAACTACGCGCTGCATCGTTATGGCAGCCTGTCGGCGTTGAACCGTGCGGGCGGCTACGCGTTCGGCGGCATAGTGCCGGAGAGGCCGACGCTCTACGACCGTGGCGGCGTGCTGCCGCCGGGCCGCACGCTCGTGGCGAACGACACGAAACGTCCCGAGCTGATCCTCAACCCGGACCAGATCCGCACGCTGCTCGCCGGAGGGGCGCGGGAGATGAATCTGAACGTGAGCATCCCCGAACGGTCCGACCCGTGGAGCGACGCCGACATCTGGGTGCGCACCGCCCGCCAGGAATTCAACAGGTGAAAGGGAACGCGATGGTCCAATCGTATTTCGCCGAATTGAGCGCGTCCGGCGTGCCGACGGTTCGGTTCGTGGGCTTGGGCGCGTTGGATGCGCTCGGCATCGGGCGCGACGGGATCGACGGCTGGGATTCCACGCCAACGGTCAAGGTCGAGCCGGTGGCGCGCGCGCAGGGCGACGGCGGGCATGATGTGCCCGACACGGACATCCTGTACGCGAGCCGCACGGTCCAATTGGCGTGGAACGCGAACGCGTCGGACCGGACCGAGCTTCGGAAGCTGGTCGACCGGATCCGCATGATGACGCACCGTCTGGTCAGGCTGCGCGTCGTCGACGGCACGGACGACACGTATTGCGACGGCGGTTACCTGAGCATGGGGCACAAGGCGTCTTGGCGGCTCGGCTCGGTGCCGGACAGCACTCTCACGATCGTGTTCCAACGGCCGGAGCGACTGTCCACGCGCGCCCACCAGCTGCAGCTCTATCCGTCCATGGAGGCCGGCCGGCTCGGCCTTTCCTACGGGGGCAAGGCCGAGGGATTGGAGTATCCGCTCTCCTATGGCAAGAGCATCGCCGCCGACTCGCGCAACACGGGCGTGATCGTCAACAAGGGCACCAGCCGCGCCTATCCGGTGTACATGGTCAACGGGCCGTTCCCGGAGGGCGTGAGCATCACGTTCCCCGGAGCGTTGCAGACGCTCAAATACTCGCAGCCGGTAGGCGACGTGCCGCTCGTGTTGGACACGCGCAGCCGCAGCGCGAGCATCGGAGGCCTCGACGTGACCCGCAGCCTCGAATCGCGTGGGTTCGCGACGGTGCCTCCCGGCGGCTCGCTCACGGTGAGCATGCTGTCCGCCGGCAGCGGATGGGTGTCGGTCGAATCGCACGACACATGGATCTAGACACATGGATCTAACGAAAGGAACAATGCCATGACAACGGCTCTTGGAATCCAGCCGGTCGACGGGAAGGGCGTCAGCCCGCTCACGCACCGGCACATCATCGCATCCCACTGGCTCAACACCGGCGTCATCACCGGCCTGGCGGTGACCGGCCGCAACGACCTGTCGTACAACGTCGCGCGGGGAGTCGCCACATGCTCGAGGGGCACGTCGGACGGCATGACCGAGGCGTACTGGGAGGGCGGCGCGACGCCAACCGTGCCGGCCGGCGACGCATCGAACCCGCGCGTGGACACCATCTGGATCCGCGCCAATGATCCCACGCAGGGCGACAAGGACAACCAGGTGACCGTCGGCGTGACGGTCGGCACCGCGTCGGTCAACCCGGTCGCCCCGAACCCGCCAACCGGGTGCACGCCGATCGCGAGGATGAGGCTGAATGCCGGGGCGACGAACACGAGCGGCGCGACCGTCGGCTCCGGCGTGCCCTACGCGGTGCCGTTCGGCTCGGGAGGCGGAAAGCTCGCCTACGGGCGCGTCACCGAAACATACGTGGTCAACGAGGACAAGGCGTGGCACGAGCAGGTGAGACTCAGCTTCAACCTCTCCTCACCGCGCATCGTCAACATCCGTTGGAGGGCGGTCAGCACCGTCGGCCGGCCATCGCAGAACGACGATTCGGCGAACAAGCGCATGGGCTCCTACTACCTGCAGCTGCGCGTGGACGGCGTGATCATCAACGACCTGCCCGCCGCCGCGGACGGCATGACCGCGGCGGACGGCAACGCGGACGAGGTCGACGTGAACCGGTACAACGCGGCCCGCACCGTGGAATACGAGCGCAGCCTCGCGGCCGGCAGCCACGTCGTCAGCGCGTGGGTGTTCGGCAACAGCGACTACCTGACCTACCCGGTCACCCTGTACACGCGCATCCTGTCGGTCACGGACCTCGGGGTCAGCGGCTGATGTGGTCCTCATATTTGTATGATTCGATCACCGGACAGTTGGCCGCGCAGATCGACCTGCCGTCGTTCACGTGGAGCATGACGGTCAACGACGCGAGCTTCAGCACGACGCGCACGCGCAAACCGGAGGAGGACTCTCTCTCCGGCCTGAACATCCCGTGGTCGCAGATACCGGGCAACTCGCCGGAGACGCGCGCCGCGGCGCTCATGTGCGGCAAGCGTGGCCTCGCCTTGTTTTGGAAGACGTCGCTCGACGACCCTGACAAGCCGGGTACGCCGGTGCTTGCCGGCATCCTCGGCGTGAGGAGGAGCACCAGCCGTGACGTGACGATACCGTTCGACAGCATCCACGCGTTCCTCCAGAACCGGTATCTGGTCCACGAGGGACGCTTCGGAGCCGGCAAGGACCACACGTCGCCCGACTCGTGGAAGATGCAGAATCTGAGCCTGCGCGCCATCGCATGCGAGATCATCCGCCAGTGCACGGAGTCGAAGCCCGGAGGGCGACTTCCCATCGACCTGCCGTACCTGGGCGAGTCCGGGAAGAACAACCGCGCCGATTGGGCGGACTGGAACATCGGCAACCAGCGTTGCGACCAGCTGCTCGACGGTCTCGCCGCATTGTCCGGCGGCCCAGACATGCAATTTCGGCCCTATTTGACCGCGGACGGCAACGGGATACGCTTCCGCTTCATCGCGGGGTCCGACGCCGACCCGAACCTCGGCCAGTCCATCATCCACAGCCTCTCCTACCATCCGCTCGGCGGCACGTTGGAGAATCTGGAGATCGCCCGCATGCTGCCCGTGCAACGCGTGTACGGCACCGGCTCCGGAAGCGACAAGGCGACGATCACCGCCCTGGCGGAGGATCTGACGCTCAACCGGACCAGCGACCCGTGGCCGCTCGTGGAATCCTCCTACGGGGACACGGACGCGAAGGACCTGAACCAGTTGGAGTCGAGCACGCGCGCCCGACTGGAGGCGAACAAACGGCCGTTGATGCAGATGAGCGGAGAGATCGACGTGCGCGACGTTGACGCGTCCGGCACCCCATTGCACCCGTTGGGCTCGTTCTGGCCGGGAGAATTGTTCGACGTGTCGGTGGACGGGTATCCGGACCTGCCCGACGGCGTGTACCGGCAGCGTCTCATGCAGATGTCGGGGGATGAGACCGGGAAGGTCAAGTTGTTGTTCGACATCTGCGAGGATCCGGTCTACTGACGGTTTCCCATGACGGTTTCCCACATGGAAGGAGTCTCCGATGACGGAGCATTATGAGATATTCCCCGCCGACACGGCGCTCGTGTTCGGCTCGTCCCGCCGCGCCATGCTCATGGCCAAGAGCATGCAGACCAGGCGCAGCGGCAGCCAGTACATTCCGACCGGCGACGACGGTTCCGGCATCCTGCTCGGCGACCAAGCGCAGGACGGCGTGAACCGCGTCGATCCCGAAGGTGTGCAGCATCCCATCGTGGACACTTCGTCTATCGACAAGGCGGCGCAGGATGCGCAGAAGGCCGCCGATGCCGCCGCCGCGAAGGCCGAGCAGACGCGCCAGGCGGCGGAGGCCGGCGTGGCCGAGGCCAAGTCCGACGCGGCGGCGGCCACGGCGAAGGCCGAGCAGGTGCGCGCGGACGTGGAGACCGAGATGGCAGGCGTGCGCAAGGACGCCGCCGACGCGGCCGCGAAGGCCGAGCAGGTCAGGACCGACACCGCGTCGGCGGTACAGTCGGTCAAGAGCCAGGCGGCCTCGGCGGAGTCGAAGGCGCAGAACGCCTCCGAGAAGGCCGACAAGCTCGCCGGAAGCATCACGGACGTGACCGCCACGGTCAACGGGCATTCCACCCAGCTCAAGGAGCTTTCGACCAAAGTCGAGGGAGCTGTCAGCGCCAACGGCGAAACCGTCAAAAGCGTCACCGAACTCAAACAGACGGTCACGGGCCTTTCCGCCACGGTTTCCCAGAATTTGAAGACCGCCACGGACGCGCTCTCCAAGGCCGCGAGCGTGGAGGCCACCGCCAACGGGCTGAAAACGCAGGTGACGCAGAATTCGAAGACCGCGTCGGACGCGCTGAGCAAGGCCACGAGCGTGGAGCAGACCGCCAACGGCATCACGGCCACCCTGTCGAAGGACTACCAGACCGCCAAGGCGGCGGATGCGAAGTATTCGACGAAAACGGAGCTGACGGCCACGAGCCAGTCCCTGACCTCGAAGATCACGGAGGCCGCGAAAAAGGGCGACGCCGCGATGTCGAAGGTCACGACGCTGGAGCAGACGGCGAATGGCTTGAGCGCGAAGGTCGGCGAGACGGCGAAGACCTTGGATGCCACCGTGCAGACGATGAATCAGGTCAAAAGCACCGCCGACAGCAACAAGGCCACGATCTCGCAGGTCAGCACCACCGCCAATGATGCGCTGTCCCGCACATCGAGCTTGGAGCAGAATCTCAGCGGATTCAAAAGCGAGGCGAGCCAGACCTATGCAACGAAGTCGGACATGGGCAAACAGTCCTCGGGGTCGAATCTCTGGTGCAATCAGCTTTTCGACCCTGACAAGCCACAGATCACGCGGCTGGTGGATAACGTCACCGCGCCGAACGGCAGCCGGGTCAACCTGCTCGCATCACGCGACCACTTCAACGCCGCCACCGATTTTCCTGTGGTGCCGGGCCACACATATGTGATGACCGCTTATGCCAAGCCGGTCAAGGGAAACATGTCGCTGCGTGCTGGCATCTGGTACACGCAGCAGACCAGCGGAAACGCATATGATGTGTATGTCGACGCGGAATCGACGACACCATTGGACGACGGATGGATGACCGCCACATGGCGTTTCACCTGTCCGTACGGAAAATCCAGAGGATGCGTGTACTTCCAAATCGAAAACTGGCCGCCGAATAGTGGTTCGACGCAATGGCTTGTGGCCAACGTCACCTGCACGGACGTGACCGGATTGCAGCCAGCCGGCGACTACGCGACGAACAGCAGACTGTCGCAGACGGCGGACTCGATCAAGGCCAGCGTCGCCGAAAACGCGAGGAAGGCCGACGCGGCCATGAGCAAGGCGTCGAGCGTGGAGCAGACCGCCAGCGGGCTCAGCACCCAAATCACGGAGACCGCGCGCAAGGCCGACACGGCCACCGCCACCGCGAACACGGCCAAAAGCACCGCCGATTCGAACAGCCAGCGGATCACGCAGACCGCGAACACCGCGTCCAGCGCCCTGTCCAAGGCGACCACGGTGGAGCAGTCCCTGAACGGCTTCAAAACCTCGGTGCAGACCTCCTACCAGCCGTGGAGCATGTCGGACGAACTCGTCCTCAACGGCCTGCCGGACCCGAGCCTGCCCTCGTGGACCAGCGGCGACGTGCCGTTGCGCGACGGCTGCTACGAGAGGACGTTCCCCGGCGGCGAGAACCATGCTGCCTTCTCGTCATATATGCGGCTGGCGAAACCCGTCCTGGCCGGCCACCGGT
>CXTO01000001.1_pt1 | contig 183201 bp, 163 predicted proteins | sample 940861 | NCBI WGS metagenome assembly CXTO01 (sample SAMEA3493489, study PRJEB9703) | human gut metagenome | biome: ENVO:mammalia-associated habitat; material: ENVO:feces | place: Bangladesh | collected 2010-01-06 | reverse complement strand
CCCAAGCACAACAACGACATCAACCAGGTGCCGACCCACTGCATCACGCAGGGCATCGGCACGGTGCTCAAGGCCCGCCACCTCGTGCTGCTCGCGTTCGGCGCGGGCAAGGCCGAGGCCAGTGCCGTCCGTCTTCGTCAATTCATCATGGCCGAGGGGACGAAACTGGCTCGCGGCACCAGCTCGGTCGTCAGCAGAATGTGCCGTCGCACCCGACGCTCATGCTTCAACCCATCGATCAGGGTGGAGAATGCCATGCGCGCCAACTCCCTTTGATCGATTGCATATGAGCTCAGCGACGGTGACGTGTACCGAGCGATCGACTGGTTGTTCACGCTTACCACGGCCAACTCGTCAGGAACCGCCACGCGTAGCGCGTTCAATGCTTGCAATGCCCCCACCGCGAGCACGTCAGCCGCCACGATCAGACCGTCGGGCATGGTGCCTGTCCCGCGATGGTCAGAAACCAATTGCTCCGCGAGACGATAGCCGTTCTCCACGGTGAACGTGCCGGACGAATACACCAGCCCGTCCGTTTCCAATTTCAAGTGAGTAGCCCACTGACGGAACGACAGCTCGCGGATATCCTCCGGATAATCATGCGTACCCATGATGCTGCCTACGCCGCCAAGAAACGCGACACGCTTGCGGCCCGTCGCGATCATTGCATCCAGAGCGTCCAGCATCGTCTGCGACAGATCGGGTCGCACCGAATCGAACAGATGAGGCGCCGGATTCGTGTCGATACACACGCCATGAGGCAGCACCGCGTGCAACGCACGCAGATCCGCCTCGGGGAACACCGTGGCACCCACGGTGATGAACCCGTCGAACTCCGATGCGCGCTCCGTCAGCTCATGTATGGAACGGATGGATGCGGGAGGGTCCAATTCCATCGATTCCGCGCACTCCGCAAGGACTTTCCGCAGATCGGCGAAGTACACATCCTGTAGCTCCTCCCCAGACGGAGGCGCATCCAGCACTGCGATCGCAGGGCGGAACACGTTGCGATACCCCAGCTCTTCGCATACACGCAGCACACGCCGCCGTGTCTCCTCCTTGATGGAGAACGACGAGTCGTTCAGCAGACGCGACACCGTGCTCTGCGACACCCCGGCCCGTTCCGCGACTTCCTTGAGCGTGGCCATGATATCCTCCCCGCAAACTTTAGTAAAGGGTTTTACTACAGCATAACCCGAGATTTGCAAGATGCCCCATTGCCCGCTGTCTATTTAGAAGTGCAACGCCCTTGTTTGTCGGTTAATTCTAGCAGTTCGTCGGCGAACGCCTCGGCCGGCGTGCGGTAGCCGAGCACCCACATGGGACGGTTGTTGATCTCGTCCACGATGGCCTGCACGTCGGCGGCCATGGACGGTTCGATGCGGGAGCGTTTGGGCAGGTAGCGGCGGATTACGCCGTTGCGGTTCCCGTCGTACGGGTGTCCATCATGTCGTTCATGTCCATCGGTCCTTTCCATGTGGTTTCCATTTCGGACACCACCCGCCTGCCATGCGCGCAGGCGAAGCGACCGGAGGCGTGGATCGCGACGATCCGGTCCGTAGCGGAGACGGCATGCTGGTTCGCCGTCGCAGCACAGGCACGGGAGCGGCGCAGGGAACGCAGACGGAGCGCATGGCATGCTGGTGGTGGCCGCAAACCCCTCGTCAGATTCCGCGCGGTCCACCGCCGCAAGCATGCGAGCGGCCAGACAGCACGGTCATGCGCGCAGCGCATGGCCCGGGGCCGTGTTTCCGCTCCGATAATAATGAATGCAAAAGCACCCTACCCCGGAAGGAGATTGGGGTAGGGTGCCTATCTTTGTCGACGGAAAATACCGACGTTATTCACCGTTTGGAGTATTGGTCACTGAACGGTGAAGCCTTGATCCTTGGCATAATCCTTTAGAGCCTTCTGCCAGTTGTCTGCGGCTGTTCTGAAGGAGGTTTTGCCCGCGAAGAACGATCCCATGTTGTCGTTGTAGACGGATCGTGCGTACGGTTCAAAGGGCAGGAACTCCCATTTGCCGGTGACATCCTTGGCGGCTTGGGAGAAGACCTCGTTGTATTTCTGTCCTCCGAAGAACTCGTTGTCGCTGCCGTCGGTGTTCCTGAGCGTGGTCTTGGCGAGGAAGTCCTTCTGGTTGAGGGTCTTGGTGGTGGCGGGGAAGCTGCCGTTGGATACGCGGGCGTCGATGCCTTCGTCGTTGGTGGTGACGTATTCGACGAACTTCTTGGCGGCGTCGAGTTTGCCATCGGGAATCTTCTTGGCGATGGCCAGTCCGCTGCCGCCGTATTCGCCGTTGATGGGCGTTCCGTCGATGGTGGGCAGGAGGGCTACGCGGAATTTGCCGGTGGCTTGGGGCACGCCCTGCAGAAGGTTGTTGGCCATCCATGCGCCGCTGATGAGACTGGCGATGGAGCCGTCGCCCAGTGACTTCATCCAGTCGTCGGTCCAGGTCTTCGTGTGGACGTCGATGAGGTCTTCGTCGCGCATCTTCTGCCAGAGGTCCATGAACCGCTGGGCGCCCTTGTCCTTGGCGATATTGATGGTCAGTTTGTCGTCATTGAGTTTGTAGGCGTGGCCGCCCATGGCCCACATCATCGCGTTGAACAGGCCAGCGTCGCCGGAGTCGGAGGTGATGTAGGAGCCGGTGGCGCGGATCTTCTTCGCGTCTTCGTAGAACTCGTCCCAGGTGGCCGGTGGTTCACTGATGCCGGCCTTGTCGAACACGTCCTTGTCGTAGAAGTAGGCCATGGGACCCGAGTCGGCGGGCATCGCGTACAGGCCGCCGTTGATGTTCACGGAGTTCCATGTGCCGGGGGTGAACGTGTCCTTGAGCTTGGCGGTGTCGTAGACCTTGCTCAGGTCCATGAGCGTGTCCGAATGCACGAACTGCGGGATGGCGAGGTATTCGATCAGGGTGACGTCAGGCAGACCGCTGCCGGCTTGGGCCGCGTTGTTGAGTGCGGTGTAGGTCTCCTCGGTGCTGCCGACGTTGCTCACCTTCACCGTGATGTCGGGATTGGCCTTCATGAAGGATTTGGCGGCGCGATCGATGCTGGCGTCCCACGACCATACCGTCAGTTCGGTCTTGCCCGAGCTTGTGGTCGTGTTGCCGCATCCCGCGAGAGGGATGAGCAGGGCTCCGATGGCAGCCGTGGCTATGACTGCGCGCGTGGTGTTGTTCATGTTGGTCTTCTTTCCGTGCTTGACCGTCTCTGGCCGTAGCAACTATTTTGTTTGGACGTCGAACATGATTATGTACAGAGATGGGAAACTTGTCAAAACACCGGCGTTTTCATATTGTCAGTCCCCTGATGGGTGCTATCCTGAAAGCCGTTCGAGGATGACGCCGGGATGTCTGTCCCGATAATGTGATTCCGCATTTCCGCAATCGTCTCACCCGAGGAGGGCTCCCATGTACGCTAAATCCAATCCCAGCGACGCAAGGGCCAACAACCGCAGACTGTTGTTCCGGCTGCTATTCCCCGACCGGCAACTGTCGCGCGCCGACCTATGCAAGGAGACGGGGCTCTCGCGCGCCACTGCTACGGACGTGACCGGCGAGATGATCAACGACGGCCTGCTACGTGAACTGGGGTCGAGGAAACGGGATGGCCGTGGCAAGCCGGGCACCTTGCTGGCCATCGATACGGACGTGCTTCGTCTGATATGCATCGATCTGTCGCGCCCGTATGTGATGACCGGTGCCGTGATGGATCTGCGGGCCAGAATCGTGGAGCGTCGCGAACGTGTGCTTGATGATGGCGACCGGGTCGATCTCGACGATGTGCTCTCGCTTGTGGGCCAGATGATCCGGCTTGCCGGTTCGGGGCTTGTCGGCATCGGCGTCGCAGTCCCCGGCGTGGTCTCCGGCGCGGGGAGGGTGATCTCCAGTTCCAATCTCGGCTGGGGCGACGTGGAGCTTCGCGACATGCTCGAAGGCGAGTTCTCGCTGCCGGTCCGAGTGGACAACGACGCGAACGCCGCGCTGCTCGCCGACCACTTCCTCGGGCACGGCAATCCCAACTGCCTGCTTGTGCAGATCACCCGGGGCATCGGCGCGTCGGTGCTGCTGAACGACGAGTTCGTGGATGGCGACGACCATGCGGCCGGCGAGATCGGCCATGTTGTGATCGACCCGAACGGTCCGGCATGCACATGCGGCAAGCGCGGCTGCCTGGAGACCTATGTCTCCGCCATCGCGTTGCGCGACCGCATTCGCCGGGACCCGAATCGGCGCGCGGACATCCTGGCCGAAGCCGGTGCGAGGCTCGGCGAAGCTCTGGCTATGCCGGTGAGCCTGCTGAATCTTCATGACATCGCCGTCTACGGACCTCCCGACATCGTCGGCGAGACGCTGCTCAATGCATGCGACGAGACCGTCAACTCCTTGTCGCGGAACGACTACCAGAGCGGTATGCGGGTGCGTCGGTGTGAGCTCGGCGACGACGCCACTCTGCGAGGGCAGGCGGTCTCCGTGCTGCGCGAGATCGTGGGCGGGCGCGGGCTGTACGCGGCGACCACGCAGGTGGACAAGTCCTGCCTTGAGGCGGAGCTGGACGGCTGCTCAAAGCTGCGCTGCTACTAGCAGATCACCGTGCCGCTGATCAAGCCGAGCCTGATAGTCATCACGATGCTGTCGGTGATCTGGGACTTCAACGTGTTCAACCAGATCTGGCTCGTCTCCCAGGGAGGCCCCCGCGAGACGACCGCGACGATCGGCATCTTCACCTATAAGAAGGCGTTCGTGTCGTTCGGCATCGGCACCGGCGCCGCCGCGAGCGTGCTGGTCACGCTCATCCCGCTCGCCCTGACGAGCGTGTACATCCGCTGCCTGCTCAAATCCGGGGAGGACCTGCGACCACGAATAGGGCAACCGCAAACCACGGCGTCGGGACCATCTCCGTACAATGGCCCCGACGCCGCACATGCCATCTCAGGACCGAACGAAACCCAAAACAATCCTTAGCGTCATCCCAAGAAAGGAACCTCCATGAACGGTCAAACATCTCTGCAAGGATGGACCATCATCCCCATGCCGCAAACCATGCAGCATAAAGCGGACATCGCATTGCTGCCAATGTGCGGACGAATCAACGAAGCGCGCGCAGTCGGTGACGATCGGCACATACTCGCCGTGCAGCTCATCGACGACATCCGCGCAGCCACCGGATTGGAATGGGATATCGCCACCGGCGACCGCTGGCCGGGATTCATCACCTTGACGACCTTTGACGACCCCCATGCACACCCGTCCGGTGCATATACGCTCGATGTCACCCCGGACGGCGTGACCGTAGCGGGAGTGGATTTCGAGGGTGTGCGTAACGGCGTGCAGACTTTGCGTCAGCTCATCCGCCAATGCGGCGCCGCCCTGCCCTGCCTGCACATCGAGGACCGACCCGCCTTCGAAACGCGCGGCTACTACCTCGACGCCACCCGCGGGCGCGTCCCCACCCTCGACTGGCTCAAACACTGGGCCGACAAGCTCTGCCTGTACAAATACAACCAGCTCCAGCTCTACATCGAACACACCTTCGCGTTCGACTCGATGAGCGAGACCTGGCGCGGTTCCAGCCCGCTCACCCCGCGCGACATCCTCGAATTCGACGACTACTGCGCCGAACGCGGCATCGAGCTGGTCCCGTCGGTCTCCACGTTCGGACACCTCTACATGGCCCTGCGCACGCAAGCCCTGCGCGACCTCGGCGAGTTCCCCGAAACCGCCGACGAGCCGTTCGGGTTCATCGACCGCATGCACCACCACACATTGAACATCGGCGACGACCGCGCCTTCGCCCTGTCATGCCGGCTCATCGACGACTACCTGCAGCTGTTCCGCTCCGACAAATTCAACATCTGCGCCGACGAGACCTTCGACCTCGGCAAGGGCCGGTCCAAGCCCCTCGCCGACCGCATCGGCGTCGCGGCCATGTACGCCGACTACGTCACCCGCCTGTGCCGCCACCTCGAAGCCCGGGGCAGGCGGCCGATGATGTGGGGCGACATCGCCCTCGAACACCCCGAGATCCTCGACCGGCTCCCCGAAACCGTCACCCTGCTCAACTGGCAGTACGACCCTCAGGTCACGGACGAGAAGATCCGCACCGTCGCCCAATCCGGCGCCACACAGATCGTATGCCCGGCCGTATGGTGCTGGAACGCGCTCCTGCCGCGCATCGACGACGCCTGGAACAACATCACCCGCATGGCCCGCTACGGCAGGCAATACGGCGCCCAGGGCATGCTCGTCACCGACTGGGGCGACTTCGGCCACGTCAACGACCCGCGCATGGCCATCCCCGGCATGATCATCGGCGCACAGGAATCATGGAACCCGGGACGAATCCCGGATGAGGCCGACATGCTCCGCCGCATCTCCCGACTCGAATACCACGACGCCAGCGGTGAACTGCTTGATATTCTTACGCATGCAAGCCATGCGGCCAGTTTCGAATGGAACCACCTGATCACTTGGCTGGAACTTGATGACGGACAAGGCGGAGTCAACACCGGGGTCCTGCAAACCATCCCGGGACTGCTGCCGGAAAACGAACGACCGGACGATGTGATCCGTTCCCTCCAGAACGAAAGCAAGACACCGTCACTTGCGGAATCCCGACGGATGCTGCTCCGCTATCTGAAACACCGCATCACGCTCGGCGAAACCGCAGATCACCTTCTGCAGGCCAGCGCCCGTCGAATCTCCGCGATCACCGCGACCGCAGGACCGCGGAACGCAGGAAACGCCGCTGCATTCCGCATAGCCATCGAGGGGCAGCGACTGCTGAACCGGGTTGGCCTCCGGCTTGCGTCCGAGACCGGGATCACTGACACTTTGCAGCCGAACACCACGTCTCAACATGACGATGAGGCGAACCTTGCTGAAGCATTGGAGATCTGGATGGAGGCGTATGCGACGCAATGGAGCACGGTCAGCCGAGACTCCGAACTCCGTCGGCTGCAAGATACGGTGTGGAAGTTAACGGACCATCTGCGCTTCCAATCCGTCTGAGGCTGCGATTGTGAGACTTCGACCAACCAGATACCGAAATGCCGTGAGGGACCAGATTCAGATCCCTCACGGCATTTCCTATACAAAGGTGTGTCACGTATCGCGAGGGGGCGGTGACGTTTTGTTGGACTTCGTTGTCTGAATGGTCGTTCGCAACGATAGCACGCACGTTCAGGCGACGGGCATGCCGTCGTAGCGGTCGATGACCGGCGGCAGGTACACCTTGCCCGCCGGGATCCCGGACTCGGTGATGTCCGTGACCCACAGCTCGTTCGGGTTCGCGGCGCGGGTTCGGGCGAATCCGGCGTCTGGCACAAGACCGTCATCTGCTGGCTCGTCCTGGTCGCATACCTGTACATCCAATGCGAGAACTATGCGTTCGCCGCTCTGCCGCTCCTCGTGTTCGCTGCCTCGAAGGTGCGGCGCGAGCGCTGATTCCTCGCGGGCCGACGCATCGACGCGGCCCGCGATGGACCAAAATCCAGAATAACCGACATTCGCCGCTGTTCTGTCTTTCGCCCAAGGCGTATTCTCCCCGCATCTTGAGGTGCATCATGTATTGTCGCGGCTAACTAACCGGCGAAACGCGGCATGTTTCGCATTTTGGGCGAAAAGCCCAAGGCCTACAGGAGGTATTGATGACGTTCGTTGCACGGTCGGTGCGCTATGTGCTCAGAAAACGAGTGCGAACCATAGTGCTCCTCATAGTACTGACCATCATAACGGCGAGTATGCTATCCACGATCGCGGTTTCTCGGGCAGCTCAACAGGCCGCCGGACGAATCGAGAAGGAAGCGGTCGGTGGATTCGTGCTGGCCAGCAACCTGCAGGGCAGCATGCTCACGCCTCGCGGAGGCGGCATGGTGCGTCCCGCCGACGTGCGCCGGATCGCCCAACTGCCCGGGGTCGATTCGTATATGGTCCGTCAGAACGCCACCGCCGATCTCGTGGGGGCGAATGTGGCGAAGGTCCCCGGCGGCGATGATTACGATGCGACCAAGGAGCAGCAGTTCGGCAACGCCGCCAACGTCATAGGCACGAATGATTCGTCGAAACTCAACGTGTTCACGTCGCGCACGCTCGGCATGGCCGAAGGACGACACCTGAAGGCCTCCGACAAGTACACGTCGATGATCCATGAGGATCTCGCCAAAGCCAACGGGCTCAAAGTCGGAGACACGCTCACGCTCAAGGCCAACGCCTATGACGCCGACAACGAATCACATTCGACGGCGACCGTCAAGACCACCATCGTGGGCATATTCAAGGGCGACAGCGCCAGAAAGGTATCCAGCCGAGCGGAACTCACCGCCAACACCATCTACACCGATCTGGATACCACACGCGACCTGTACCAGTACAAGGACGGCAAGGAAATATACCAGGACGCCACCTTCGTGCTGTCCAAGGGCGTTGACGTGGAGAAGACCATGGATGCCGCGAAGAAACTCCCGGTGGATTGGAACAACTATCAGATCACGCGCAACGACCAGTATTCGTCGAGCATGCTGCATGCCGCCCGCGGCGTGCGCTCGATGATGCGCGGCGCCCTGATCGGCGTGACCGTCTCGGCCGTGCTCGTGCTCAGTCTCATGCTGCTGCTGTGGATGAACGACCGCCGTCAGGAGATGGGCATACTGGTGTCCCTTGGCGTCGGCAAGCCCTCCCTGGTCGCCCAATATCTCGCTGAGATGGTGCTGATCGGTCTGCCGTCCCTTGCCCTCGGCTGGCTGTGCGCGCAGGGAATGGCCCAGTGGCTCGGCACCACGGCGCTCCATTCCGTGAACGCCTCCGCGGCGAAGGAGCTGAGCAGCATGGGGCAGGTCGGCGGCGATCTTGAATCCAGCATGTCGGTGCGCACCCTGGATTCGCTCACGGTGTCGGTCGACGGGACCGCCATGCTGTACGTGGCGCTCGGACTGTTGGCGGTGATGCTGGTGTGCGTCGCGGTGGCGTGCATGCCGATGCTGCGCAAATCGCCACGAGACCTGTCGGAGATTCGATGATGAGCATGAATGTGTGGAAGCGTGCCACGTTGGCGATCGTGCGCAAGCCGGTACGCAGCGGCATCATCGGTCTGCTGATGCTGATGGTCTTCACGAGCCTGGTGGCGCAGGTCGGAGTCTCGACGGCCCTGCGTACCATGTCCGACGGCATCGGCGCGGGCATGGGCATAGGGTTTACCGTCAGCGCCGGTGAGAATCCCATCAGCACCGAGGAGGCGAGCCGGTTCTCGCATATCCCCGGTGTGACGAAGACTGCCTATGCGACGAAGACCTTGGCGCAGGTGGATGGCGCACGTCCGGTCATGCCCCGGCAGGGCCCCCGACTGGACTCCGATCTGGCCATGCAGGTCAGCGTGCTGGGCACCACCGATTCCTCATTGTCCGAGGAATTCCAGAGTGGCCTGTACCGCTTGGAGCAGGGCCGCCATATCTCGGGTGACGGCGACAACGTGCTGGTCCACCGCGACTTCGCGCTGCAGAACGGCCTATCGGTCGGCTCGACATTCCGTCTCCGGCAGGAGGGGCGCAACGCCACGGTGCGTGTGGCCGGGATCTTCTCCGGCAACGTGCAGGCCCAAAGCCCCCTGCCCTCGGACACTTCCGAGAACCTCATCTATTCGGGTAGGCGAGTGGCTTCCGCTCTGACCGGAAACGACCGGATCGACATGATCCGATGCCTGTCGGATAATCCACAGGATCTGTCCGCGGCTGTTGGACGGGCCAAGACCATGGCCGGCGGCAAGTACGACGTCACCGACGATTCGGCCCGGCTCTCCGGCGTCCTGCAATCCGTGCAGACGGTGCGTGATCTGGTGCGCATGGTGCTGCTGTCCGTCTGCCTCGCGGACGTACTGGTGCTGGCGATGGCGCTGGTCTTCTGGATTCGTTCACGCATCCATGAGATAGGCACGCTTCTGGCCCTCGGCATCGGCAAGATGCGGATTGTCGCACAACTCGCCATCGAAACCGGACTCATGGCGGCGGTCGCCGCCCTGTGTTCGCTGGGCACCGGCGCCATGCTGTCGGGATACGTGTCTTCCCGACTGTTGCGCGATTCGGGCGTCGCGCCGCTGGAATCGTTGCATGTGGAGGCCTTGCCGCCTGAGCAGACGATGCTCATCCTGCTGCTCGGATGCGCGGTCATCGCCGTGGCCCTTGCCGTGTCATGCGCCGCCGTGCTGTCCAAATCCCCGAAATCCATTCTTTCCTCTATGCGTTAGGAGTCACCAATCATGTCTAACTGTCTGCAACTGGACCATGTCGATTACGCTTACGGCGCGGCGAAGATCCTTGTTCTTTCGGATGTCAGCGCGGATTTCGAATCCGGGAAGATGTATGCGATCACCGGCCCGTCCGGTGCCGGCAAGAGCACGCTGCTGGCGCTGCTGGCCGGCCTGGACGCCCCCTCCCGGGGAGTGGTCCGCTTCGAAGGGGAGGACATCGCCGCATCGGGCTATGCGAAGCACCGTCGGGAGCACGTGTCCCTGGTGTTCCAGGACCATAACCTGATCGACTACCTCACCCCCGAAGAGAACCTGCGGCTGGTCAGCGCCAAGGCCGATATGAAGATCCTCGAGGAACTGGGTTTGAGCCGTGAGGAATCCAAGCGCAACATCATGCACCTGTCGGGCGGCCAGCGTCAACGGGTGGCGGTCGGCCGCGCGCTGGTCGCCCCGGGCCGCGCGATCCTCGCGGACGAGCCGACGGGCAGCCTCGACCCGGAGATGACCGACGAGGTGATTCATCTGCTGCAGCACGCCGCCCATCAGCTCGGCAAATGCGTGATCGTGGTGACGCATTCCAAGCGCGTCGCCGACTCCGCCGATGTCGTGCTGCGTCTCAGGAGCAAGAAACTGGCCCGGGCGTGACCCGCCTGGGCCGGGCGGCACCCATACACCGCTTCGGCATTTCGGCGTTCCGGTATCCCGGCCCTTCGGCATTCTGGCACCCCGCGCTCTGGCACCCCGGCACCCCGGCGACCCACTCGCGTTGCCGGGGTGCCGTATTCGTTCTGCGCCATAATGTGCGTGATAGTGGAACCCTGCCAGTGATGAATGATGAAGTGCCCGGCGTGGCCGGCATAGCGAGGGAAACAACCAGCATGGCACACGACGGCACCTGATTCACGTCGTCGCATGGATCATCCGATGGCCACTCGGCCACGACACCCACACGCAACACCAAGCGCTGGCTGCCAGCTCTCAAAGCGGTCTTCCCGCTCACCATCCCCATCTGCCTGGGATTCCTGTTTCTTGGAGCCTCCTATGGCATTCTTAGCGGCACAATCGTGTACATGCTGCTGGTGCAGCTGGTGTTCTGAGAACTCCCCTCAGTCCGCTACGCGGACAGCTCCCCTCAGAGAGGGGAGCCAAAAACTCACAATTGTTGGGCCACCCAGTCGACGATATAGGGCGCGACTTCCTCGATCTGGTCAATCGCGACCTCGAACTCATGCTGTCCGCCGTACCACGGGTCGACCAAGTCAATCTGATCCTCACGTCCAGGCTTCGGCTTGGGCAGGTTCGGATCGAAGCTGCGGTACATATGCACTTCGGCACGCTTGCCGGCAGGCAGCATGCGCAGCAGCGAGCGCATATGCGAGGCGGTCATCGGCAGGAACAAGTCGGTACGCTCGATTTCCTCGCGGGAGATGCGATGAGCAAAATGATCGCGCGGGATCTCGTCGCCATATCCACGCTCGCGCAGCACGCGCACGGCACGCGGGTCAATCGGATGGCTCCATTCCTCATCGGAAACACCGCTGGACTCCACATCTACCTGATCGCCCAGTCCGCGCTCATTGAAGAAGTGGCGCAAGATAATCTCTCCCATAGGGGAACGGCAGATATTGCCGGTGCAAACGGTCATTACGGTATAGGGCTGAGTGTCAGTCATCACGGTCTCATTCTTAATCGGGGCCATCACCGGCCAGTACGGATTATCACACGGTGAGTAATATGCAGAACCTCGTCAGGCGACCGAACCATCAACCGTCAACGAGGCCGCTGCATCACTTGGTCTTGCGCAAGATGCGGAAACGGTACGCGGCGATGCCGGGCTCGTCCTTCGCGGGCGTGAGCCACTCCCCTGCTTCAGCTTCATGCCAAAGCCCTGCTTCAACCAGCGCTTCGACATCCGGAGCATAGGCATCGGCATCCACAGTGGCGTCAAGATCGGTCACATAGGCCTTATCCGCAAACGGCAGCGCCTCGGAGAACAGCTGTGCACCTCCGAGGACCCAAATCTCAGAACGATCCAGACCGTCATCCGGAATCGCCTCCTGACGAGCCAGATCAAGCGCATCATCAAGGCCGGTGACCACGGTCGCCCCCGGCGCACGATACATCGGATCATGGGAAATCACGATGTTGTCACGGTTGGGCAACGGACGGTACTTCACACCAAGCGATTCCCAGGTCTTACGGCCCATAATCACCGGATGAGAGACGGTCAGCTCCTTGAAATGCTTCATGTCTTCAGCACAATGCCAAGGCATACCGCCGTTGAGCCCGATGGCGCCAGCGCGACCTTCCTTGTCGCGGGCCTGACCCCAAATAAGATTCACCGAGAAAGTCTTGGGGAAATCATCGCCCCAGTCTTCTTCAGTGGCAGACAGCCCGGCAGATCCGGGCTCGGGTTCGTGATAGCCGCTACGGCTACTGTCATGCTCCATTTCGCTGTACTCCTTTTGGATTGCGGAACTGGGCCTTAGTGTAGTGGACAGCGCAGACTCGGGCCGCGTTCACGGCCCAAGTTTTATGCCCTGCGGACAATGCCTGGTCAGACAATATCAGACAGCAACAGGCGCCTTGATGGTGGGGTGATGCCGGTATCCGACGATGGTGAAGTCCTCATACTGGTAATCGAACAAGGAATCAGCCTTGCGGATTTCAATGGTCGGGTAAGGGTACGGGTCGCGGCTCAGCTGCTCCAGGAACTGGTCGACATGGTTGTCGTAGACGTGGCAGTCACCACCGGTCCAGACGAATTCACCAGGTTCAAGACCAGCCTGCTGGGCCATCATCATGGTCAGCAACGAGTAGGAAGCGATATTGAACGGCACGCCAAGGAACATATCGCAGGAACGCTGGTACAGCTGGCAGGAGAGCTTGCCATTGGCCACGTAGAACTGGAACAGCGCATGGCAGGGAGGCAACGCCATCTTCTCCACCTCGGCCGGGTTCCATGCGGAGACGACCATACGGCGGGAATCGGGATGATTCTTGATCAGATCAAGCACATTGGAAATCTGGTCGATGGTGCGGTTCGGATCCTCAGGAGTGGGAGCCGGCCAGGAACGCCACTGCACGCCGTAGACCGGGCCCAAATCGCCGTTCTCATCCGCCCATTCATCCCAGATGTGGACGTTATGCTCCAGCAGCCAGTTGATATTCGAAGAGCCCTTGAGGAACCACAGCAGCTCGTAGGCCAGCCCTTTGAAGAACACCGTTTTGGTGGTCAGCAGAGGGAAATACTGGGACAAGTCGAAACGCATTTGCTGCCCGAACAGGGAAATCGTACCGGTTCCGGTGCGATCGGACTTCAACGTGCCTTCGGTCAGAATCTTGCGCACCAGATCCTCATACGGCATGGGAATGTCGGTTTGGGGGCGCGCAGGAATACGGGAACGGATATCTGCAAGTTGTTCTTCGGTCAAAGCCATACGCACCAGTGTAGCTTAGAGGCATAATAGAGACGTCCACATAAACGAGAGCACCGGTCATGAACCGTGCTTCCCCGCCGGCATCGGTCGATAGAGCCAGTTCGCCGACGGATGAAATGAAAGAGGATAGCCATGGGTAAGCGACTGTGGGTTGAGCGCAACAAGGACGGTTCATGGGATGCGTTCAGCGATGACGGCGCGCACATCAAGTTCGGCAAGGATCGCGGCCAGTTCACGCCGGGGGATCTGATGAAGGTCGCGCTGGCTGGTTGCGCGGCGCTGTCCAGCCAGTTCGCCATCGAACACACGCTGGGTGAAGGCAAGGGCGCCAAGATTGTGGTGGATGGCACCTATGACGCCGACGGCGATGCCTACACCGGCTTTGACGAGCAAGTGGTGATCGATGCTTCCGACGCAGGCTTGAGCGATGAGGACGCCGACAAGCTCAAGGAGCGCGTCACCCGTCACATCGACAAGGGCTGCACGGTCAAGCACACATACGTGCAGGAAACCCCGGTGCGCATGAGCGTCACCGTCAAGCACTGAGACTTACTTGACTCCCCTCTCTCAGGCTTCGCCTACAGACAGCCCAGTGAGCTGTCTGTAGGCGAAGCCTGAGAGAGACGGCAGTCGAACGAAGGCAGAAAAAACGAAGAGGCTCCCATTGGGAGCCTCTTTCCGTATTGAGACTTACTGCCGATCAGGATCGATGGTTTCCTCGATCTTCTGGGCAACCTCAGGCTCGGCCTTGGTCACCGGGATCTCCTCGACGCCGGCAATCTCCTCCAGCGACTTGGTAGGTACCTCAGCGGGCGAGCTCGGCACAGTGTCGAGACGAGACTCAGCAGCCTCCACATACTTGCGCGGCACCACATACACCGGTCCGGCTGCATGCTGCAGCAGTCCCTGACTGGTGGAGCCCAGCAGCAGACCGGTGAAGCCACCGCGTCCACGAGAGCCTACAACCACTACATCATGGTCGAAGCTGGCCTTGGTCAACGCACTGACGGCCGGGCCGGAGACGATCTGCTTATTGATCTTCAGGTCAGGATGGGCCTCCTGCAGGGGCTTGATACGCACCTCAAGGTCTTCCTTGTAGGATTCCATGACTGCGTCTTCACCGTCGACCCCCTTCAGGTTCGGCACAGCGGACATCACATCCAGCTCGGCACCCCAGACGGCCGCGAAGTCGGCGGCGATCTCCAGGGCCTTCAGACCCCACTTGGATTCGTCGGAACCGACAGCCACCTTGGTGATAGTGTTGTTCAAGTGCATCAGGTTACCGTCATCATCGGTGTACGGAACCACCACAATCGGGCAGTATGCATATGCCGGCAGCGACGAAGACGTGGTGCCCAGCAGACGCTCGGCCAAGCCTCCCTTGCCGCGGTTGCCGATAACGATGAGGTTGTAGTTGCGCGATAGTTCGACGAACACCGAAGCGGGATCGCCCGTGACGATTAGTGTGGCAGCTTCCACACCCTGCTCATCTGCGATGGCCTTGGCCTTGGACAGAATCTCCTGAGCATCGGAATGCGCGGCGTTGTCATCCCCCATCGCCGTATATGTGGCATCGAACGATACAGCAGCATAGCTTGGCAGGGAATACGCGCAGACAATCTGCAACGTGAGTCCGGCATGCTTGGCATAATTCGCGGCCCACCATGTTGCCTTATAGCTGGCATGCGACCCGTCAACACCGACGAGAATGGCCTTGTCGTTAATCATGACGACCTCCTTGAAGTTATTGCGATATGTAATATCGCGTACTTTCAACAATACCCCGCGACACTCGGATTTGCTGGCAAACTCAGCCGAAAAAGAACAACACGGAATTTTGCTGGACATGTCTCGCTTTGCCGTGGAATACTTCTCCCCACTCCATACAGCGCTGGTAAAAACGCAAAAAGCGCGCCCCGAGGGACGCGCTTCATAAGAGCAATGCGAGCTACAGCACGCGGCGAATGGAATATCCGCCGGAGAACACGGAAGTGCTGGTCACCTGCGTTCCCAAGCCAGGAGACAGTGCGTTCATGACCAGACCATTGCCGATATAGATAGCTGCATGAGTGCCATTGGCAACGATATCGCCCGGCTGCGCTTGTGCGAGACTACCGACAGCAGTGCCCACACCGGCTTGTGCGCCGGAGGAGTGCGGCAGGGAGATGCCGAATTGCGCGTATACGTACTGCACAAAGCCGGAGCAATCCCAACCAGAGGGAGTGTTGCCGCCATACACATAGGGATAGCCGCTGAATTGGGAAGCAAAGCGGGCCACATCAGCACCGGAACCAGTGGCGCTGCCTAAATCAACCTGCGGAATCGCGGCACGTTGTGTCGAACGGCTCGCGGCCTGGGTCTGCGATGCCTGGGCCTGAGCGGCGGCCTGCTCTTCGGCGGCCTTACGAGCTGCGGCATCCTTTTCAGCCTGAGACTGCGTCTGCGGCACATCAAGGCTTTCCACATCACCCCAGCTGGAATTGTCATCAGTGGAGGTGGCAGTCGATTCGGCAAAAATGTTCTTCTTGACCGTCGTCACTTTCGGGAAAGAGCGAGAAGACACCACAGCAGTGCCCATATCGGCAGCGTTGACCGTCGGCGCCACGCAGGCGAACATTGCGGCAGCGGCCGCAACCGTCACCAATGTAGAAGCAATGTATTTAGCATTCATCATCAACACGGAACTGTAACATACCCGGGACAATCTTCACCAGTCGAGCACAGCATCAACCGACTGGTCTCATAGGCAACACGCCGAAGCATCAATCAGCCCTATAACGCAATCGACTCCGACGCTGACGCAATCGGAGTCGATGTATAAAGCCTTTGGCGCTTACGGAATGCGCACCACCATGGTCAGGCGATTAGGCAACGTGCCGGCAAGTGCCACAACGCCGCCGGTCCAACCACCGTGAATGGCCTTGCCGCCTCCCACATAAAGACCAACATGATCATAGTGAGCGCCGCCATTGGTGCCGTTGGTGTACTTGTAAATCAGGATATCGCCCGGCTGCAGCGAACCATCGGTCACCACATAGCCACCGGGAACATTGGCATACTGTTCCGGCCATCCATGGAAGCTGATACCACGGGCAGCCAGCGCGGCAGACACCAGAGCGGTGCAGTCCATCGCACTGCCGATCAAGGAGTACGCACGATCAATGGATGCCGCAGCACCAGCGGAAACACCGGCACCGGTATCGGCATAGCTCAACGAAGTACGAGCCTGGCTACGGCTGGCGGCAGCGGATTGAGCCTGAGCCGCTTGAGCGGCGGCCTGCTCCTTAGCGGCCTGCTCTTCGGCGGCTTTACGAGCTGCGGCTTCTTTTTCGGCCTGAGACTGCGTCTGTGGCACATTCAAGCTTTCCACATCACCCCAGCTGGAATTGTCATCAGTGGAGGTGGAGGTAGCTTCGGCGGTCAGGTTACGACGAACCTGCGAGTAGGACGGGAACGACTTCGTAGAGGTCACTGTGCCTTCATCGGCGGAGGCTGCGGGAACAACAGCAAACAGACATGCCACCGCCACACAGGACGCGAAAACAGAAGAAAGTGCTGATTTTGCCTTCATAAATCCTTCACCTTACACCGTGCCGGTTAATGGCCCAAAATGCGATGCCGTCTGCTCCCATTGGGAACATTGGATTTCTTCGGCGTGCCGAATGCGCCAGATCAGTAATGAATGTACTGCAGCGAGCCAGCCTCAGCAGCAGTGAACGAACGCGAGGAGATAACACCCAAACCCTTCACATTGGATTCGGATATCTCGATGGAACCATCGGCGTTGATCTTCTCGACCACGGCGACATGCCCATAGTAGGAATCAGCGCCTTGCTGGCCGGGCTGGAACACCACGACGTCGCCCACATGGCGAGGCGTGCTGTCCACCCAGTAGCCCAGCGCGCTGGCGCTGGAGGCCCACTGACCACCGTTACCGAAGCTGCCACCAACCGGCAGACCCAGCTCGGTGCGGCGCTGATAGGCATACCACGTGCACTGACCCCACGGGTAAGTGTTTGATGCACTCCTGCCTACAGCATGGTTCGGATTGAAACCAGCAGGCAGCACCGACTGATCCCCGTCCATCCACGCGGCAACCACCGGGTTGTTGGCGGTGTTGTGGTTCATCAAGTCGGTATTCAACGAGCTGTCCGAGTTGCTCAGGCCCCAGCCGCCCTCGTTGGAGGACTGCGTGGCATTGGCCGCGGATTCATTCAAATCGGTACGGGCCTCGGAACGGGAAGCGGAGCTCACATCGGTGACGCGCTTAATCTGCGTAGTCGTAGTGGCCGCATCGGCAAGCACCGGGGAATTCTCTTCAGTGTTGGCAAAAGCCATTGCAGTGGCGGCAGTACCGGCCAAAGCTGCCAGAGAGGCAGAAGCAAGAATATGGCTGCGACGTTCAGCCGCGCGGGCGGCCTGACGAATAGAACGACGGGTCTGCGGAGCGATTTCGTTGATCTTCTCAGCTACCGCGGGATCAAGACCCAGCACGGCAGCATCGCTGCCGGCAGCCTGCATGGCACGAACGGCGCGAGCACGATGGGACCCTTTACCGGAGGCAAAAAATACCTTCGCTAAGCTGAACTGCTGGCGCGAGACCTTGGTCGCCTTGTGCGAAGCATGCTTCATACTGTAAAAACTCCTTGGATGGGCTCACGGGCACCTGATATGGGCGTCACCGTTCCGTCACAATTTGCTACTGTACAACGAACTGGGGCCAATGCCCAAACGCATAGCCTACGCTTCGGGTGCGTCAAACGTTTTACTTCGTGTCCTGAAATCACCGGAAAAGTGCTTCATTCCAACTGTTTACCGCCTATTGTTCATCCGATTATCGGAAAAGTTATGACACAGCTCCCCCACTCTGGTTACCCTTGGAATCATGACAGTGAACATTCCCGCATCGCTTAAACCCAGTGACGGCCGTTTCGGCTCTGGCCCCAGCAAGATTCGCACGGAGCAAATCGCCGCGCTCGACGCCGGCGCCACCACGCTGCTCGGCACTTCACATCGCCAGACTCCAGTCAAGCAATTGGTCGGCTCGATTCGCGAAGGGCTCACCGAATTCTTTCACCTGCCGGAAGGCTATGAAATCGCCTTGGGCAATGGCGGTGCCAGTGCGTTCTGGGAAATCGCCTGCGCATCGTTGATTACCCGCCGCGCCGCATTCGGCACGTACGGCTCGTTCAGCGCGAAGTTCGCCACCTCCGCAGCCAACGCACCATTCCTTGAGGATCCGGTGTTGTTCGCCGGCAAGCCCGGTACCTATCGTCTGCCTGAACTCACCGAGGGCGTGGACACCTACTGCTGGGCCCACAATGAGACCTCCACCGGCGTCGCAGCACCGATTCGCCGTGTACCAGGGAGTCTGGAATCCGGCGCATTGACTGTTATCGACGGCACAAGTGCGGCAGGCGCCCTGCCGGTGGATATCAGCCAGACCGACGTCTATTACTTCTCCCCGCAGAAGGCCTTCGGATCCGACGGCGGCCTGTGGGTGGCCGCGCTCTCTCCCGCCGCCATCGACCGTGCGGCAGGTGTTGAGTCCGGCGCACACCTCGAAGGCGCACGCCGCTGGGTGCCTCCGTTCCTCTCATTGACCAGCGCACTCAACAATTCCCGCAAGGATCAGACGCTGAACACGCCGGCCGTGGCCACACTCATCATGATGGAGAATCAGGTGCGTTGGCTGAACAACAACGGCGGTCTCGACTGGGCCACCGCTCGTTGCGCCAAGTCCGCTTCCATTCTGTATTCCTGGGCCGAGCGTTCCGACTATGCACAGCCGTTCGTCTCCGATCCGGAAGCACGCTCAAGCGCAGTGGTCACTATTGATCTGGACGAGCAGGTTCCGGCAAGTCAGGTGCTTGCCATTCTGCGAGAGAACGGCATCGTCGACTGCGCCGGATACCGCAAGCTGGGGCGCAACCAGCTGCGTGTCGGCGTGTTCCCGTCTGTGGAACCGTCTGACGTCACTGCTCTGACCGCATGCATTGACTATGTGGTCGAGCATATGTAGCGCAATCGTATCCAGCGATTCATCGACGTACAGGAGAGGGGCATATATAGCCCCTCTCCTTTTTTGACGTTCCTGTTTACTATTGTCGTTGAGTATGAAGTTCGCGCCCATTATCGACCCAGCCGTCCGCAAACCCGCACCCAAACCCGTGCGAGTGGATTTGCGTAAGGCATTTGGCATAGGTACGGGCCTGTGGGCTGTGGCGCTGGTCATCGCCCTGATTCTACTGGCGTTTAATCACAGCACCCTTCCGCTGGTCATCATGTGCGCTGCTGGCGTGATTATCGGCGTGCTGCTGCTGATTTGGGAACACTTCGACCGCTGGGACTACCGCCGTCTCGGTCAATGATCATTGGGCCAACGGCAGTGTCAGACTGAACGTGCTGCCCTGTCCCGGCGCACTCCATACGGATACGTCACCGTGATGCGTCAGCGCCACATGCTTGACAATGGCCAGACCCAAGCCAACGCCATCCGCAGTACGTTCGCTCTGCGAGGAGCCACGATAGAACCGCTCGAAGATACGAGCTTGGTCTTTCTTGGCAATGCCCACGCCTTGGTCGATGACTCGGATTACCGCCTGCTCTCCATCCTTGGATTTGACCGCGGACACACTCACCGTGCCATTCGCTGGAGAGTATCCGATGGCGTTTTCCATAAGCTTGGTCACGGCACTGTCGATCTGGTCGGTCTCGCCGTTGATCACCAAGTCTTCATCGCCGGCGACATTGAGCTGGACTTTGGACTGGGCAGCCAGAGGTTCGAGACGTTCGGCCACTCGCCGCAATTGTTCCATCACATTCAGTCGGTTGGCCGAAGACGGCGTAATAGGCTCCTGCGCACGGATCAGCAGCAGCAAATCAGATACCATGTGGTTGAGCTTGCTGCAGCTGGATTTCACCTGCCGCGCATCGTCCATCACCTGTCGCTCATCAAGGTTTCCCGCCTCCAAAGAATCAGCAAGCTTGGCCAGGGCCTCAGTGGGGCCGAGCAACTGTTCAGACACGTTCGTAATGAATGAATCACGCACCTGGGAGAACCGAATCGCCTCACTGACATCGGCAATCAACACCACGATGAAATGCTCATTGATGCGCCCCACAGTAACTTTCAGCCAGTTCGGGCGATGCACCGATCGTGTCTCTACATGATCGATTCTGTTCTCGGCGCTGTCGTACCGTTCGGGAGTGGCGGTGGTCAAATCGAACTGACGTTTGCCGCCGGACTGCCGCACCTCATGCACGGCATTTAATACCTCTTGCTCCGCAATGGCATCGTCCGAGACCACACCCAATCGGTAGGCGGACGGAGAGCAACGCACCACATCATCATTGTCATCAATCACTATGGATGTGGTCGGCAGCATGGAGAGCAAGGCCGCGGTATCGTCGCACAGGTCGTCATCCTCGTCATCGTCGATGAGCGGGGAATCCAAGGAAATGCGATGCGTCACGAATCCCACCACCAGTACAACGACTAGTACCAGCAACACAACGGCCGCAACAATGAGGGCAGCCACAACAGGAAACGGCATCGATGTCATACTTTCATTGTTCCACACGTGCGGCGGCATTCATGTGCGACCGGCACGCCGATAACATGAATTTCAGGTGAACAATCCAATGAACAGTAGAACAACTTGAGGTTGCCATTATCTACATTGAAGTAGGAACGGAATGCTGGAATAATACACTGGTACAGGTTGCACAACGAGAAGCATGAAAGGCTGGAGAAATGCGCGTTATTTTTAACGAGGAGCTGAAGCAGGTTGCCGATGACCTCGACCGCATGGCGCAAGATGTGCGCAAAGCGATCAAAGGAGCTGGGGATGCTCTGCTGAATCAGGACGTTGAAGCCGCTCAAACCGTGATTGATGGCGACATCGAAATCGATGCTTTGGAGTCCTCCGTTCTCGACCAGTGCGTGAAGCTGCTCGCCAAGCAGAATCCGGTGGCCACCGATCTGCGCGTGGTGGTTTCCACCATGCGTCTGGCCTCCACATTCGAGCGTATGGGCGATTTGGCCCGTCACGTGGCCGAAGCCGCACGCCGCACGTACCCGGCTGCCGCAATCCCGGAATCCGCTCAGCCGGTATTTGCCGACATGGTCGCGTTCCTGGACAACACCGCCGATCAGCTGGTGGCCATGCTCACCGACCGCGATGCCAAGACCGCTGAGGCCATCATTCTGGCCGATGACAAGCTGGACGAGCTGCATCACCGGACCTTCGACCTGGCGCTGTCCGACGAGATCACTCGTCAGCAGACCGTGGACATCGTGCTGCTGGGCCGCTTCCTAGAGCGCCTCGGCGATCACGCCGTGTCCGCCGCCCGCCGTGTGGTCTACATCGTCTCCGGCTTCGACCCCACCAAGGAGCCGACCCGCGACGAAGGCACCGACATCGACTGATAATTGAACACTTATCCTCCTGTGGCTTGAGGAGGATGCCCGAAAAGCGGCGATCCGGCTACGGCTGGACGCCGTTTTTTGTTGCTTTTAGGCGGTACACCGGCATATCCACCACGTAGCAAATGTCTCACCACGTAGTGAATCTCCCACCACGATGTCAGCCGAATTTTGCATTTCGCGGAATTCCGCCGTTTTGGGACACCACGTGGTGGGCATTTCACAACGTCGTGGGTATTTCACCTCGCGGTGGGGAGTTCGCTTCGTGGGGGAGCGGCACAAACCGTTTGAAACTTGTTTCGGCATAGCAAAAGGGAGTCGCACGATAATTGTGCGACTCCCCTAATGCTTACCGTATTAGCGGCTTAGACTCACTTCTGGCCCTGAGCAGCGACAGCGGCGGCACCGGCGGCGGCAGCCTCCGGGTCCAGATACTCACCACGCGGCTTGATCGGCTTGAAGTTCTCGTCCAGCTCGTAGAGCAGCGGGATAGCGGTCGGGATGTTGACCTTGGCGATCTCATCCTCGGACAGGTTGTCCAGCATCTTGACGATGGCACGCAGGCTGTTTCCGTGAGCAGCAATCAGCACGGTCTTACCAGCGCGCAGCTCCGGCTCGATGGCGGACTCGAAGTACGGCTTCACACGCTCAACAACGTTGGCCAGGCACTCGGCTTCCGGAACCGGATCGCCGGCGTAGCGCGGGTCGTTATTCTGGGCGTACTGGTCGTTCGGGTCGATCTCGGGCGGCGGAGTGGCGTAGGAACGGCGCCACAGCATGAACTTCTCGTCACCGTACTCTTCGCGAATCTCGGTCTTGTTCTTGCCCTGCAGAGCGCCGTAGTGACGCTCGTTGAGACGCCAATCACGCTGAACCGGAATCCACAGGCGATCTGCGGCATCCAGAGCGATGTTGGCGGTGTTGATGGCGCGACGCAGCAGGGAGGTGAACACGATGTCCGGAAGGACATTCTTCTCCTTGAGCAGCTCGCCGCCACGCTTGGCTTCGGCTTCACCCTGCTCGGTCAGCGGTACGTCGACCCAGCCGGTGAACTGGTTGGTTTTATTCCATGCGCTCTGTCCATGACGGAGCAGTACTAATTTATAAGTCATACGGTTCAGTCTACAGCCGTATGCCGCCAAACACGAGTATCCGTCTTAGATATTTCATCTCAATTAGGTCACAACGCCGCGTTCCTTTTCCCGGCTCCCTTCCCAAGGGGAGCTGTCGGCGTAGCTGACTGAGGGAATTACAGCGCTACGGAAAGTGCAAGCACCACTGCGAACAGCAGCGCCTGGAAGCTGGCAGCACCCAAAGCGGGGCCAAATGCATGCTTCTTGACGCTGGAAATCATGCGCACCGGCACACCCGCTCCAGAGAGCAGCAGCACCACACCCCACGGCCACCATAATGTGCCGCACATCAGTAGGGCAATAATCCATGCAATAACACAGCACACAATCAGCAACGTGCGTGCGCCGGACTCCCCCATACGCACGGCCAGCGTACGTTTGTTATGTTCGCGGTCTTCGTCGATATCACGTAGGTTGTTCACCATCAGTATGTGGCAGGAGAACAATCCTGCCGCCACGGCACCCAGCAGACCGCCGACATCCACCATGCCACACAGCGCATATTCGGTGCCCAACACTGCGGCCAGACCGAAGAACAGGAACACGCCGACCTCTCCAAGACCGGCATAACCGTACGGATGCTTGCCACCGGTGTAGAACCAGCCGGCCACTAGCGAGGCCGCGCCCACGGCAAACAGCCACCATGCTTGGGAAATCACGATGGCGGCAATGCCGCAGACGCAGGCGATACCTGCACAGATGATTGCCGCAATGAATACGTGCTTGGCCGGCACCAGACCGGATTCGGTCAACCGCTGCGGTTTACCGGATTGCGATTCACTACCACCACGTCCGGCATCGGTACCGCGAACGCCATCGGAGTAATCATTCGCGTAGTTGACGGCGATTTGCAGGAACAGCGCCACCAACAGGCACAGGAAAGTCACCGTCCAGAACCGACTCAACAGCAGATCCTGCTGCGCCCGGTTCGCGGCGCAATAAGCCGGCTCAGGATAGATTGCGACGCAGGTGCCCATCTGCTCGATATGCACACGAGCCATCGCCGCACCCACCATCACCGAGGCGATGGAGGTGGCCAACGTCTTGGGACGCGCACCCTTGAGCCACAAACCAATGGACATAAGCAACCTTCTTTCCGATATAACTCGGCTCCCCTCTCTGAGAGGAGCCGTCACCGTAAGTGACTGAGGGGAGTCGCTGGCGGTATTACCCTTCGACTCCCCTCAGTCTCACTTCGTTTGACAGCTCCCCTCACCCGAGGGGAGCCGGAAATAGGTTTCAGCCAACCAGCGGCTTGACCAGCGGGAAGGTGATGGTCTCGCGAATCGTGGCACCGGTCAGCGCGATAAGCAGTCGGTCAATGCCCATGCCCATGCCGCCTGCCGGGGGCATGCCCACACCAAGGGCCTCGAGGAAGTCCTCATCAATATCGCAGGCTTCCTCATCACCGGCGAGCGCGTCCTTGGCCTGAGCCACGAAGCGTTCGCGCTGCACGATCGGATCGTTGAGCTCGGAGTAGCCAGTGGCCAGCTCGAAGCCGCGCACGTAGAGATCCCACTTCTCCACCACGCCGGGCTTGGTGCGGTGCCCCTTGACCAGCGGGGAGGTTTCAACTGGGAAGTCACGCACGAAAGTGGGCTCGTAGAGCTTGTCCTCGTAGAAGTGCTCCCACAGGTGCTCGACGAGCTTGCCGTGGTTCTCCACGTCGTCACGCTCCACACCGAGCTTGTCGGCAATCTCGCCCAGATGCTCCACGGAGGTACCGGGGTGCTCGGGGCCGCCGTTCGGCACGATTTCCTCGCCCAATGCCTCGGACAGGGAGTCGTACATGCTGATGGTCTTCCATTCGCCGCCGAAGTCGTATTCAGTGCCGTCGAGCAGCGTGACCTTGTGCGAACCGTAGACGTCCATAGCGGTCTGCTGCACGAGTTCCTTGACCAGCTGGCCGATGGAATCATAGGTGCCGTAGGCCTGGTAGGCCTCGACCATAGTGAACTCGGGGGCGTGGGTGGCGTCGACGCCCTCGTTGCGGAAGTCGCGGTTGATCTCGAACACACGGTCGATGCCGCCGACCAGGCAGCGCTTGAGGAACAGTTCCGGGGCGATGCGCAGGTACAGATCCAGGTCGAAGGCGTTCATGTGCGTGGTGAACGGACGGGCGGCCGCGCCACCGTGCAGGGTCTGCAGCATCGGGGTTTCGACCTCGAGGAAGTCGTGGGTATCGAAGGTGTGACGCAGGGATGCCACGGCCTTGGAACGGTTGCGCACCATGTTGCGAATGTTCTCGTCCGCGATCATGCCGATGTACGGCTTGCGGGTGCGGGTGTCTTCGTTCAGATCCTTGTGCAGGGCCGGCAGCGGCTGCAGAGCCTTGGATGCGATGGCCCATTCGGTGGCGAATACGGACAGCTCACCGGTCTTGGAAGCGATGACGCGACCCTTCAGGTACAGATGATCGCCAAGGTCAACGAGCTGCTTGAACTGCTTCAAGGAGTCGGCTCCGATCTCCTTCTTGGAGATCATGCCCTGAATCTTGGTGCCGTCGCCGGCGGACAGCTGCACGAAGCACAGGCCACCAGCGTTGCGCAGGAACAGCACGCGGCCGGCGATGCCGACCATGTCTTCGGTCTCCTGGCCAGCTTCGAGCTTGCCGTCGTACTTGGCGCGTACCTCTTCGATGGTGTTGGTCACATCAAGGTGCACCGGGTAGGGGGCAATGCCGGACTCAAGCATCATCGCGCGCTTGGCCACACGCATCTGCACCTGCTCGGGGTGGCCCAGCGGGCCGAACTCCTTGTTGGAAGGATCCACGGCCTCGTCCAGCGTGGCGCCGGACTTGATCTTCTCACGGATAGTGGCATCCTGCTTGAGCAGCATTTCCGCACGCTCAACAGTGCTCATCTGCGGGACTGCCGGGGTTTCGTTCTCAGTATTTTCAGTGTTCTCAACAACTTCAGCCATGGTTCATCAGTGTACGCAAAGCCTACGATTAAGAACGACATGCCGAGTTGCTTTGTCCAGCACCATAATGTAATATCTACGACTGTTGCCAAAACGGGCTGTAGCGCAGCTTGGTAGCGCGCTTCGTTCGGGACGAAGAGGCCGCGGGTTCAAATCCCGCCAGCCCGACCCATAAGGAGAAACGTTGATCTTTCAACGTTTCTCCTTTTTTTGTTTTATCCTCACCAAGTATCACTATCCGTATCATTATTTTGGGTTCCGAGACTTAAAGAAAGTCGGCGGATTCTAGTGGTGGTTGCAACACAGGTGTTGCAACCACCACTAGAATCCGTCCGGCACAAGGAATAAGCATTCGAAGCAGCACATGCTCATGGCATTGTTGATGGCGCACCGTAACATATCGCCCGAATCAATCGATCGCTGTTTCCGTATGCAATGCCGTGAAATCTCATGAGAGGAAATATGAAGAAGAGCTTGCTTGCGCTGGCCTCAGGCGCATTCATTCTCGGCGCCGCCGAGTTCGTGATGATGGGCATTCTGCCGCAGGCCGCAGCCGCCACCGGCGTAGACATCCCTACCGCCGGCCACTATATTTCCGCGTATGCCATCGGCGTGTGTTTCGGCACATTGATTCTGGTGTTCGGCCGCAAAGTGCCACCAAAGGATCTCATTATTGTGTTCATGGTTATCGCCTTGGTGGGTAACCTGTTCTCCGCATTCTCAGCCAACGCTGCCATGCTCGTCATTGCGCGATTCATCTCCGGTCTGCCGCACGGCGCATTCTTCGGCACCGCCACGCTTATCGCCAAAACCCTGGCCGATAAAGGCAAAGAGGCGCAGGCCGTATCCATAATGGTTACGGGACAAACTTTGGCCAATATGTTAGGCGTGCCGGCAGGCACCTTGATGGCCGAGTTTCTCTCCTGGCGTCTTGCCTTCGGCATTCTGGCCGCATGGGCCGCAATGACGATAGTGCTGTCACTGGCATGGATTCCATTCGTGGCACCAATCAAAGATGCCGGCATCGCCGGTCAGTTCAAATTCCTCACTCGCCGAGGCCCCTGGGCGATCTTGGCTGCCGTGTTCACTGGCAACGCAGGCGTGTTCTGCTGGTGGAGCTACATCTCTCCCTGGCTGCAAAAGACTGGTGGCTGGTCATCTTCCCTCGTACCAATGCTGATGATGCTCGCCGGATTCGGCATGGTAGTTGGCGGCATCATCGGTGGCCGTATTACCGATCGGTGGCGTCATGCCGGCACTGCCGCTCTCGGCCAGTCCATCTCCTGCATTGGTCTGCTGCTTGTGGTGCTGCTGCCCGGCAACCATGGCACTACCGCGTTGTTGACGTTCTGGATCGCATTCGGATTGTTCTTCATCTCCGCACCGCAACAATTGCTGATGACCGAGGCCGGTCAGGGAGGCGGCGAACTCATTGCAGGAGCCGCCGTACAAGTGGCATTCAATTTTGGCAATGCCATCGGCTCGATTGTGGGCGGCGCTATGCTCACTTCATTCTCCATGAACTACCGCTTCACCGGTTTGGGTGGCGTTCCTCTCACCCTGCTCGCAGTCGGCCTGCTCACGTTCTACTCATGGCGATGCGAAACGGACACCGAGGCCATCCATCGCATGCGCGAAATCAAGGTCGACTGAGACCAAGCTCACAGCCTATTCCCTGACGTGTCTGCGCACAGTATTAATAGACTGGAATCAGACGCGATTCAGGGAGGTCTCTCGTGGCTGACGAAGAAGCATTGCTCAAACAATTTGCCGCACAATTCGCTCACGGCCCGAATGATGCCGACGACACAGACGCAGCGGCCGCGGCACAACACGCGAACAACCCAGAAGATCAGGCCGCGACCAACGCCGAACAATCGTCAACGAGCTTTGACACCCAACAATTCCTGAACGGATTGGACGCGATCTTCGACCGTCATGCGGCCGCCACCGAAGCCGGCCCGTATTTGGAACAGGCGATGGTTGACGCAGAGAATGCCGGTGATGAAGCCGGACTGTTGACCGTACTCAACGAAACAATGGGCTTCTACCGTTCGCAAGGACGCCATAAGGACAACCAGTGGATCGTGCAGCGAGCTCTGGAACTGGCCGCTCGCATGGGCCTGACCACCGGCACATCCGAAGCATGGGCCACCACGCTCATCAACTGCGCCACCGCCATGCGCGCCGCCAAGCAATACGACCAGGCCGAAGATCTCTACCATCAGGCCCAGGATGTATGCCGTCATTCGCTGGCGCCCACCGACCGCAGACTTGCGGCGCTTCACAATAACCTCTCAATGCTCTACAGCGAAACGAACCGACCGGATAAGGCCGAGCTTGAGCTGCGCGAAGCACTCCGCATCATCGAAGCATCGAGTGTGAACCCGGACGAGGATATCGATGTGGCCAGCTCGCATACAAATCTGGCGCTGACCTTGCTGACCGAGCACAAGCTGGAAGGCGCCCACTGGCACGCGGCCAAGGCATTGGATATCTATAAGACCGGTCATCTGGAGCATTCCGCACATTACGCCTCCGCATTGGCCGGCTACGCGCAGGTATGCTTTGCCGAAAAGCGCTATGCAGATGCCGTCGCCGGGTACCGTCATGCGCTGGACGTGATCGAGGAATGCTACGGCAAGGACACCGATTACTGGCGTATCACCGAAGACAATCTGCGGCAGGCCGAGTCCCAGGCACAAGCCGCGGGTATCGATATCGTTCCGAATGACACTACGGATGCAACCACTGCGTCCGCACAGGAAGCGACCAACGCCGAAGCCGCAAGCCAATATTCCACCGATGCACCAGTCATGCCGACTGCCTTGGTATCCGGTTCCGCCGCAACCGCCACTCCTGCAGTTGGAATTTCCGGCCTGAAACTGGCCCGCGCTTTCTGGACGCAGGTCGGCAAACCGATGCTCTCGACAAAGTACCCACAATATGTTTCTCGCATCGCCGTCGGTCTGGTGGGGCACGGATCGGAATGCTATGGGTTCGATGACGCATATTCGCAAGACCATGACTTCGGCCCGCGATTCTGCTTGTGGCTTTCCGATGAGGATTACGCCGTCATCGGCGAGCAACTGCAGACCGATTATGATGCATTGCCCCGAGACTTCAATATTGACACACAAGGGCATGCGGTATTCTCCACGAATACCGCATCCACTGCAGCAAGTCATGGAAGTCCCTCCCCCATCACTCCACGCGCACAGGGCGTAAACCGACGCGATGGCGTGTTCCGCATCGGCGATTTCTTCGAGTCGATCACCGGATACCGCACCGCTCCGGCACAGACTTCGCCTCACGAATGGTTGATGCTGGATGAGGCCACACTGGCCGCCGCCACCAACGGCGAGGTGTTTGCCGACCCCACCGGGCAATTCTCCAAGACCCGCCAAGGATTCAAAGATATGCCGGATGATGTGCGACTGGCATTGATTTCCAAGCGTTTGGGCATGATCGCACAAGCCGGTCAATACAATCTGCCACGTTCGCTGAAACGTGGCGATGGCGCCGCCGCATGGCTGTCCATCCACGAGTTCGTGAATGCCGCCTCCTCATTGGTGTTTCTCATCAATGTGCCGATGGTGGCCGGCTATCTGCCGTACTACAAATGGCAGTTCGCGGCACTGCGCAAGCTGTCCAAATCGATGTTCGCGCTGCTGCCTGATGTGGCCGAACAACTGGAAAGCGTAATGCGGCTGAGCTCAGCGGCTTGCTACGGCGGCGCCGGTTTCGGCGAGGGCGGCAAGGGCTCCGCCCCGGCGATTGACCAAATCAACGGGATTGTGGAACATATCGCCGCAGAGATTGTCAAGGAACTCCAGAGGGAACACCTGACCACGTCAACCGAAACCTTCCTGGAATGGCAACGGCCTTACATTGAAGATCACATCGCCTCCGACGATCCAGTGCTCAAGAGTTTGTGAGGCTCGAAGATGACCGACAACCTTACCACCGACGAACTGCGTGAAACCATTGTGCGCCATGAATGGAACCAATTTCAGCACACCAATAACGAGGGCGGCCGTGCCGCCTGCCAAGGCAATTGGCCGGTTTTCCACCAGATGCGTTTGGCCCAGTTCCTCACATGGGAACGGCCACTGCTCTCCAGCTACGCCGCTGATTTGGACGAAGCCGACCACGTTGGCCGCAATCTTGTCACCGAGAAATACGGCCGCATGATGGCCTCCACCGCACCCGACGACTTCGCAAAGAACATCGAACCGTACATTCCGCGCCTGACTGAATCTCGTGTGTCCAGGCAAGAACAGGTAATCGCCCAGCAAGTGGCGTGGGCCGCCGATTTCCGTTCGCGGTACCCGAAGCTTGGCGAGGCGATGCGCGTGCTGACCACCGCCGAGGACGCGCCAACGACCACCTCATTTGAAACATATCTACGCGGCGAACTCGGCACATACTCCGACGCGACTTTCGACCTCTATGAAGCGATGATCCGCGAACGAGCCGACACAAACCCTCAGCACAACATCACCGAAGAAACTTTGCTGAACACCGTGCAACTCGGCGGGTTCAGCACTCTTGACGAGGCCGAGGCGGCTCAACGCTGACGCTGCGCGCACCACAACTACAGGCTGAATAGACCCCAGAACGCCAGCGTGGTGCATGTAGCGAGCGCTGCCACCACCATGATGATGCCGGCCGCACGGCGAGCGCCCATGATGTCTGCGCGGTGACGCCATAACCGCTCCGCGACCACGGCGAACAGCAGTACCAGCACCACCGTCAACGCCTGCAATACCCACCATCCGATGCCGAAAAGCCGCGGATGCGGCATAACATATACAGCCGCCACCCCTACGGCACCCATATACCCGTACAGCAGTACGGTAATCACCATTATCGCAACGCCTAAGCCGGCAATAGGCCCTGCAACACCACGGGGCATGGCCCGCCACGCCAACACAGGATTGGCATGCATCGCACGCCGATCGCGCAACGTGTACAGGCGGTTACCGTCAACAACTATTGCATTACGACGCCGGTGACGGTTGCCATCATCGTCAACATGCGTACCGGCATCTCTCCGATACGGCTGATTCCATCCGGCAGGCATGTTTCGTCCTGGTACACGCCGACCCAACGCACCGCGCATGCGCAGCCAATCCACAATATCCATGGCAATACCAAGTATGACTGCAACGAGCATAAGCACCGGGCCTGCAATCATGATGCCCGCCAACACACCAAGCGAGCCGATAATACCCGACTTGGTTTGCTGCGGTGCCGCGAACTGCTGATGAGGATGCACTCCGGCGATCTGTGACGTGGCCCATCCGTCAGCCCGAGCGCCTGCGGCAATACCATTCACCCAGTTCTCCAACGCCTGCGTATACCCTTGCGCCAACGGTAGATTCGGCGTGAACAATCCCTTACCGGCCCGCATCTGATGGTTGCCGGCAAAGTACCGCACCGTGACGTTCTCATTGCCTGCGCTGCGAGCTGCGTCAATGATGCGTTGCACGCCTTGCTCAATGGGCATGGCGGTGTCATAAGCGCCATAATTCACCAGAAGCGGCATGGTCAAAGAACGCAGGTAATGATCGGCATCGAAATCGGCATAAGCAAGATCAAAAGGAGCGTAGTTGAGCGACATGAGCTTAGCCGTATCCTTAACCACGGAAGCGGGCGCACCAGCTTCATGCATATAGGCGCTGATGGCCATGGCCATTTGCTCGCGACCTTTAAATACTGGTGCCGAAGTCAGGATGGCAAAAGCGATATCCTGCCGCTTGGATGCCAGAATCGTGAATATCCATGTGCCTTCGGATTCGGCATAGATGCCGGTTTTTGCCGGATCGACGCCTGCAGTGCTACGCAACACATCCAAAGAACTGCTGTATTCGCGGGCGAATCGCTGGTAGTCGCGATGCAGCACGGTGTAATTGTCATTGCGCTTGGCCGGAACCAGCGTCACAATACCGGCGGATGCCATAGCGTTGGCAATGTCGCCAAAGTCCTCGGCCCCGCTGGTGCCGGATCCATGGATAAACAAGCAGGCCGGGCGATTGCCAGGAGCATCAATCGGTTCCCGCAGGATAGCCGGTAACGTGACTCCATCGTCTGTTTCAATGGACAGCTGGGTTTCACGGGTACCGTATCTGCCCTCATGCGGGATGTCCGCATGAGCAGGCGCAATAGCAGGGTCTGACGAGGCAACGGCAATATGATTGTTATAAGGACGAGTGCTCCACTGCGGCATCATCGCCCAGCCAAGCAGGGAGAACACTAACGCAATCACCACCGCAATCGCAGCGATATTCAGCACTCGCCGCACTGTGATCCGCGTCATCCGTTCCACCTCCCCCACAAGCATAGAACGCCTTACTTCAGATATCGCATAGTACCGAAGTATGATTTCTTAGCCCCTCAGTCAGCTGTGCTCGCAAAGGGGCTTGCCAAACAATACGAGTTATTTTTTCTTCACGGCGCCCATAATGGCCCACACGATAGCTATGGTCACCAAGACCACGCCCACTATTGCGCAGACAATAGCCACCAACACCTGCGGATCAGCGGCGAACTGTGTGATCAGCATATCGGGGAACGTCACGCCGAAGAGCAACCCCAGTGCGCCAATCAATACGCCCAATAGACCGAAGACAACGGTCAGTGTACTGATGCTGCTTTTCTTGGCAGGTTCCATCCTTGTGCTCGACTGAGACTGAGCATCCACATGCTGTGCGGATGAGGCGAATTCCGCATTAGGCGAAGTTCCAGATGCAGTCTGTTCATTCCCCGAGCAAGCGTTGCCCGCCGCATAGAGCGGAATGTCGCTTGCGGGCGGAATTGACGTATCGGCAACCGCCTCCAGAGGAATCGTCTTCTCGCGGTCGTCCGACACGATATCTTCGGATTCCGGATTGTCGTCAGCAGACGGAATCACCGTCGTTGCCGAACCATCAGCCGCCGTAGTCATTGGCCGAGTCGCATCAATACTGTCGTCAACCACGGGCAGGGCCGAGGTCTCCACCGCATCTGCAGCTGTTGGCAGCAACTCGGTCTCAGCCGCCGTTTCATTATCGGGCGAATGCAGCACCTTGGTCTCGTCTGCATCGTCGGATACCGACAGCGGACGGGCCTTGGCCTGGTCTTCGATGGTCTTCAGTTCCTTGGTGTCGTCGCTCATCATTCTGCCTTCCCTGAGTCCTCGGTGTATCCGTTCGTCGTATCGAAGTTGTTCCTGAATTGCATATACGTCGACCCTTCCCAATCCGAGATATAGGTCATATTCACCCGGGCGCCGGCCGAGAAGGGGATGTCGACGAGCAGCTCAGGGCCATTTGCCGGCATTTTGCTATCGTCCGTCATCCAGGCATAGTTGGTGTCATAGCTGTCGATGGAATGCCCCTGATCGGTATCGGAAAACCCGATAAGGTTCACCGTGTCATATATCACCGCATACTTGCCGCCCATGCTGTTGCTGTACGTGTACCCGCGCCACGCACTGCCAATGCCGTAGGAGCACCCGTCAGGAAGAATGATGTGAACCTGAGCCTGAACCGCGGATATGGTGATGGTTCCCGCCGGGCAGTTGCTGATGGATGTATTGCCATTCGACAATTCCAGCTTATGAGGCGCATGGCTGCTTTCCCAATCCGACAGGTCAAGCACAGCCTGGCTGGAGTCGTAGTCGTCACCGGAGAACCATACGCCCCTCACGAGTTTATCGAATGTCCGTTGGCTGGAATCCGCATAAAACTGGTCCTTGACCTGCACCTGGTTCATACCATACGCGTCCACCGACGCATGGCCGCCAGCACTGGACAGCGTGATATCCGTGTAACTGATATTGGTATGCGTCGCATCGTAATGGCGGATGGCATACGTACCGCTCGCGATAATCATGCACATCGCGCAGGCTCCGGCTATCAAGCCCAGCGGAATCAGTCCACCTGCACGACGCCCCTTGAATCCCAACACAATGACAATCAGACCCATCACCACGCATACTGCGGAAATCCATATGGTGCCCACGCGCACGATGCCACTGACGTCCATGTCATATTCCCAAATCACCGCCATAACGGCAGCGAAAGAAATGAAGGACAGTCCCAATACGCTCAGCACCACAACCGGGCCGGCCGGTTTGCGGCGGGTGGAGGAACGCGGCGCCGCAGCCGCGACAGGATTGGGCATTGCATACTTGCCCGCAGGAATGTCATCTACCGGCATCGCCGCAGAGCTGCTTGTGGGATTATACGGCCGCTGCCCCGCCTGCGGAACAGGCTGTGAAACATATGGTACCGATTGTGAAACATATGGAGGCATCGCTGCAGACGGTTGCATAGAGGGGTTCGGCGCAAGGTTATTCGGATTATTCGGCCCGTTCGGATTATTCGGTCCGTTCGGATTATTCGGCGGCGCGGTGGACTGACCACCGTGGTACCCGAAACCGTATCCTTCCTGCTGGCGAACACCGCTTTGCGCAATCAGCCACAGCACCAGAGCGGCGAGCGCAATGCACACCCAGCCGGCGCCTGGAATCAGCACAGCCACAGCCATAAACAGGAAGCAGCCAAGACAATTCCAATCCCACTGGCCTTCAATCAAATCTTCAGCGAGAATCTGCCCGCTGCGCACATCGGGAATGAGAAACCATCCCATTGCGTATAGCGCCGCGCCAAAACCAAAGAACAGCGTGGCCACAATCATCAGCGCACGCACTAATGTCGGGCTCCAACCGAGACGCTGCGCAATGCCACTGCATACGCCGCCAATCCAGCGATCATTGCCGCGGATCAATCCGGAAGAACGCACCCATGTGAAGAAACGCCGCGGAGCCTTGCCCGGCTGCGGCTGTTGATACGAATTCATATGTGGACTGCTCATGCTTCCATTACACAGCCCAAACGCCGCCACAAGGCTCGGGGAACACCCTGATTGTTCCCTGAACACCATGTAAAACCCCGGTTCCAAAGCCCTGAACGCGGCACAATAGAGATATGACATCAATTCCCGAACCGCTGCTGCCCGCGCGCATGCCGTTGATGCGACCCAAACGAGGCCGCTGGCTCACCGGCGTCTGCAAAGGCATCGCACTACATCTCGGCATTTCTGTGATGTGGGTTCGGCTGGCATTCATTGCACTGACCTGCTTGTATGGCGCCGGCATTATCGCCTATGTGTTCCTATGGATTTTCATGCCGGCCGGTGATCCTCAGGCTGTGGCAAGTGCGGAACATATACCAGTGGAGCAAGCTCCGCTCGCGCGGGGCAACCAGGCCGCACAGGCCGGCGTTGAAGACACGGCCGCCTCGGCCGAGTCATTATCCGAAGCCATCCAGCGCGCCCCGAAACCTGCGTTAGTGGCGTTGGCCGGGTTCGTGTTGCTGACCATCGGACTGCTGCTGGTCGGCACCGGCGCTGATAGCCAACTCATCATCCCGCTACTGCTTGGACTGGCCGGCATAGCGTTGGCTTGGATGAATCTGAGCCCGAACGGCACGCAACTGCTCTCCATGCTGGGTGGCATCGCGCTGATTTTCATAGGATGGGCCGTATATGTGTCGAACGTGACCTATGCGGGATGGGGCACCTCACCGCGACGCATCATGCTCAGTGGATTCATTATGATTGCGTGCATTGTATTGGCGGTGATGCCATGGGCGAATGCCATGCTGCAAAGGCTTTCCCGCGAGCAGGCGTTGAAGGAGCGCGAGGAAGAGCGCGCGGACATGACCGCCCATCTGCATGATGGCGTGCTGCAGACGCTGGCGCTCATCCAACTGCATTCCGAAGACCCCTCCACCGTATTTACTTTGGCACGCGGGCAAGAGCGCGAGTTGCGCGAATGGCTGTATCAGGAACGTTCCACATCGGATCGTTCCGTCAGCGCTGGGCTGAAGCAGATCGCCGCCGAGGTTGAGGACGAACATGGCAAACCGATTGAGGTGGTCACTGTGGGCGATGCCCATCCAAGCGCCCAGACCGATGCGCTGTTAGACGCCACGCGTCAGGCGCTGGTCAATGCCGTCACACATGGCAGCGAACCGGTCTCCCTTTACTGCGAAGCTACGGATACGACGGTCGAAGCGTTCGTGCGCGACCACGGTGAAGGATTTGATATCGATACAATACCGCCAGACCGATTAGGAATCCGTGAGTCGATTATCGGGCGTATCAAACGCCGCGGCGGTACAGTGGAAATCGTATCCAGAGCCGGCTGGGGCACCGAAGTGAGAATGCATATGCCGATTGCATTGAAATCGACACAAGGAGAGCATCGATGAGTGAAGCTGCAGCAGACCGCATTCGCGTGGCGGTAGTGGATGACCACGAAATGTTTCGCGCCGGCGTGATTGCCACACTGCGAGACTCTTTTGATATCGTCGGCCAGGCGGCGGACGTGCCCGGCTCGGTGGCGATGATTGCCCAGACCAAACCACAAGTGGTATTGCTGGACGTGCACGTGCCGGGCGGCGAAGGTGGCGGCGGTGCCGAGATCCTTACCAAGTCACGCGCCTACTCCCCCGCTACTGTGTTTCTTGCGCTGTCGGTTTCGGATGCGCCTCAGGATGTGGGTTCGGTGATTCGTGCCGGCGCCCAGGGTTATGTGACCAAGACGATTACCGGAGCCGATTTGATTTCCTCCATCAAGCAGGTGCATGAAGGCTACGCCGTGTTTTCTCCGAAACTGGCCGGATTCGTGCTCTCTGCGTTCCAAGGTGTGCCGGCCGCCGGAGCCGATGGTGCCGCACCCGCGCATGATGAGGAACTGGACCGACTTTCCGCCCGCGAGCAAGAAGTCATGCGATTGATTGCCCGCGGATACACATATAAGGAAGTTGCCGCGGAATTGTTCATTTCGATTAAGACGGTCGAAACGCACGTGAGCTCGGTGCTACGAAAGCTTCAGCTTTCGAATCGCACCGAGCTCACGCGCTGGGCCGCCGATCGACGGATTGTGTGAGATATAAGACAGCTCCCGCCAGCGGGAGCTGTCGGCGTAGCCGACTGAGGGTGGTCAACGCCACGCGGCACAAACCACCCTCAATCTCACTTCGTTCGACAGCTCCCGCCAGCGGGAGCCAATAACGTCACTCGGCGTCGCGGAAACCGTTGGGGTTCTTGGTCTGCCAGTTGAGGGAGGAAGCGGCCATATCGTCGATGGTCAGCTCGGCCTTCCAGTCCAGCTCCTTTGCGGCCTTGGAGGCATCGGCATAGCATGCGGCGATGTCACCGGGGCGACGAGGCTTGATCACGTACGGAATCGGGTGGCCGGCAGCCTTCTCGTAGGCCTTGATGACCTCGAGTACGGAGTAGCCGTGGCCAGTACCCAGGTTGTAGACGAACACGCCTTCCTTGTCGATGTGGTCGATAACGGCCACGTGGCCCTTGGCCAGGTCGACCACGTGGATGTAGTCGCGCACGCCGGTGCCGTCAGGGGTGTCGTAATCGTCGCCGTAGACCTGAACGGCCTTCAGCTCGCCAACCGCGACCTTGGCCACGTACGGGGTGAGGTTTGCCGGAATGCCCTTCGGATCTTCGCCAAGCAGGCCGGACTCGTGAGCGCCAACCGGGTTGAAGTAGCGCAGCAGCACGATGGTCCAGGACGAATCGGCCACGTGAACGTCGCGCAGGATCTGCTCTTGGAACAGCTTGGAGGTGCCGTACGGGTTGGTGGTGCCGCCAGTCGGCGTTTCCTCGGTGATCGGCAGCTCCTTCGGGCTGCCGTACACGGTGGCGGAGGAGGAGAAGATGATCTTCTTGACGTTGTGCTTCTTCATCACCTTGAGGAGCACGAGCGTGGAGTACAGGTTGTTGTCGTAGTATTCGATCGGCTTGGCTACGGACTCACCCACGGCCTTAAGACCGGCGAAGTGAATGACCCAGTCGATGTTGTTTTCAGTGAAGACGCGCTCCATCAGAGCCTCGTCACGCACGTCGCCGTCGTAGCGCTTGACCGGCTTGCCGGTAATCTGCTCGACACGCTCCAATGCGACAGGAGACGAATTGCCGTAGTTGTCCACGGAAATAACGTCATAGCCCTTGTTGAGCAGTTCGATGTCGGTATGGGTAGCAATAAATCCAGCGCCGCCCGTAACCAGAACAGTGGTCATGTTTCCTCCTTGGGAAGGATGTTGCCTTCGGTTTTCCTTCGCTGCCAACTTTATCACAGATTGTGCCAAAATCGAACTTTTGCGCAAGTTTTCTGTTCGCTCGTGTTCATAAATGTGAACTATTGGCCGGGACTATGTTCTATTTCATGATGTCCGCAACGATGGCGTGCGTCTCATCAACCTTCTGCTCCATCTCCTGCACCAGCTTGATCTGGGTACGGGTACGTACCAGATTGTGCTCAGGATACTTCGTGGCAAAGTACACGTCGCCCTCCAGATAATCGGCGAGGAAACGCATGCCGCATTCCATGGTGAGCAGGTTGCCGCTGAAAGCCAACAGCTCGGCCTCGCGCTCGGTGATGCTGCCGCGCAGCTCCCCCACAAAACCTTCGGCGTAAGCACGGAACAGCTCGGTGCTGAAATGCACTTTATCCAAATCTTTCTCATCTTCCAAAGCAGTGGAGGCTCCGAAGCGAATCGAATCACCGAAATCGAACAGCATTGAGCCCGGCATGATGGTGTCGAGGTCGATGATCGCACGCGCCTTTCCGGTGGTGGCATCCATGAGAATGTTGTTCAGTTTGGTGTCGTTATGAGTCACACGCAGCGGAATCGAGCCGTCCTTCAATCCATCCATCACGGTGGCGTACTGGTCAGCATGGGCCAGATAGAAGTCAATCTCCGGCTGGCAGCTTGCGGCACGGCCGAGCTTGTCCGCGGCAAGGGCGGCCTTGAAATCCTCAAAACGATGAGGGGTGTCGTGGAAGTGCGCGATGGTCTCGGTCAACTGACCGGCATCGAACCCGGACAGGAAATTTTGGAAGTCGCCGAATGCCCTGCCGGCCTCACGGAATACATCTGGATTCGGCACGAGATTGTAAGACACGGTGTGCTCGATGAATTTGTATACACGCCACGCACCGCCATCAATCTCTTCCCACGTCGCACCGGAAGTGGTGGGCACGATATCCAATGTCTCCTTGCCCCGAGCTTTGAGGGCAGAAGTAACTAGTTCGACATTGCGCATCAGATTTACCGTATCGGGGAAAATGCTGGTGTTCATCCGCTGCAGGATGTAATGGGGGCCATCAGTGACCACCAGATAAGTGGTGTTGATGTGTCCGTCGCCATAAGGCTCGACGCTGATGATATTGCCCTCCAGTGCGAAGTGTGAGGCGATGTCAAATAGTGTTTCCTTGTTTGCGGCCATGATGAGGTCCAATCTCCCTATAAAGCCGCAATAAGCGGCATTGCTTATTTGTTAAGTATATATACATAAATAGACATTGATATGATTTGCAACACCCGAGAACGAGCCACAACACCGTGGACGAACGCGCATACAGGGGTATCTGTTTTCAAAGATGCACATTCTGGCCGTTGCAGAATGCTATCTGCTTTCAAAGAGGTACCTCGATGCGGAAAATCCAAGTACAGATGTTGATATTTCAACGCCCATACTTGGATTTTCGACGAACCGGCACCCCTTTGAAAGCAGATAGCATTTTGCATGGGGACCGATGTACCTCTTTGAGGGGAGAAAGCCTTCTATTTTCCGCATTTCTCCCCTCGGTGGACTAACTTTGTCAGTCGTTGCGCCAGGCGATGCCGCTGGGCTGGAGGTCGAAGGTCTCGCTCGACCCGTCGGCCAGGGTCACGGTGGTCGTCTGCGGCTGGTCGGTGTTGTTGACCACGCAGTACAAGCCCTGTCCAGGGAAGTGGGCGACCTCGCACTCCGGGTTGCTGGAGCTCCACGCCGCGTACCGGTCCTCCTTGTGGGAGGCCCAGAACAGGGCACGTTCCAACAACCTGGCATTGGCCGCCGAATACGGCAGGCCGGAGATATAGACGCCGCGGCCCTTGCCGTATTCGTTGGCCGCGAGCTGCACCTGACCGTTGTCCGCGCGCAACAGGGTCACATCCTCGCTGACCGGATACGTATTCGCCACGGCTTCGCCGAAGTCGATGCCGCCCAGCGGGGCGATGCCCTGGCCGCCGCCGCAGCCCGACAGGGGCGCACGGTAGCCGGCCCGCTCCCAGGCCCCGCGGGCCGCCGGGTCCACGGGCACGTCCGTGGTGATGAAATGCTCGGGCGTGACGGGCGGGAAGTACTTGTCCACCGACAGGGTCTGGAAGCGCTCCTCGTCCACGCCCAGCACGTCCGCCAGCTGGAAGAAGCGGCCCGCCTGGAAACGCGGCAGCGAGCTCGGCTCGCCAACGCCCACCAGCGCGCCGCCGTCACGCACCCATGCGCGCAGGGTCTCCACGAGCTTCGGATTCGCCCACACATCGCCGCCGGTGAACGCCGTGTCCACCGGGCCGCCGTTGATGATCACGTCGACGTCCGGGTCCACGCCGTGCTCGAGGATGTCATCGAAGCTGACGAACCTGACGTTGACGCGCATGCCGGACAGGGACTCCAGGATCCCGTAATACGAGTACGTCTGCTTGTTGGGCAGCGCGTGCGCCACGGTGAACGCCATCCAGGAGCGCATCCTGCCCCACGAGTTCAGGATCGCCACGTTCAATTCGCCCTCGGCGGCCACCCCGTCGGTGCGATCGTGGATGTCGCGGAACTCGTCCGCGATGTGCGTGACGGTGTCCACGAACTTCGGGAACTTCGCGGCCAGGGACAGGTAGCCGCCGTAGCCCATCCGGGAGATCGGCGAACGCAGGATCGCGCGGCGGGCTTTGCGCCAGTTGTCGAGCCCCTCGATGCTCGGGTCGTTGCCCTCATAGAACGTGTCGGGGAAGAAGTACGGCAGGAAACGGCCCTCCGTGTATTTGACGCCGGGAATGTCCGCGATCATGCGGGTCGTGGTGCCGTCGCCGATCGAACCCACCACCGCATCCAAGCCCAGCTCGTCGAACCCGTCCTTGTAGGGTTCAGTGCCGATCCATTGGTCGCCCAGGAACATCATCGCCTCCTTGCCGGCCGCATGGGACATGTCCGCCAGCTGCTTGACGTTCTTGCGCACGAAGCCAGACAGGAAGTCGATCCAGTCGCGCTGGGCCTTTCTGGGCACACGCCATGCGCTGTTGTAGGCGCCGCCATCCACAAAGTCCTCAGGACGCAGACGATATCCATATTCCTTCTCGAAGTCGTCCAAGGCACGCGGGCTCACGGTGCAGGCACAGCCGAACCAGTCGACCACCTTTTCGCGACGCTTGGCGTCGAACAGCAATGTGAACTGGTAGAAGAACGTGGTGAAACGCACCACATCAGTCTGCGGGCTGTCCTTCAGCCACCTCGCGAACGTGTCGAACACGAACTTTCGGGTGGCGGGATGGTAGATGTCGAACGGGATCTCGTGCTCCTTGTCGCCCCAGTCGTTGGTCAGATGGTTGTACATCTCGACCGGATCCCAGATGATGTAGGCCAGGAACGAAACCGTGTACTCGTGCATCGGCACGGCAGCGGTCACGTGCACGGTATCCTCGCCCGCGTCCAGCGTCCACTGTTCGGGCGGCACGACTTCGCCCGTCGTGCGGTCCACGACCTCCCAATACCTGTGCGGGTCCGCGTCACGGTTCGGCTTGAGCTGCTCCTCGAAGAAACCATCCATCAACGGCACATCCACCGCATCCGACTCCGCCAGGATACGATCCGTCAGCAGGTACACCTGCGGCGTCTCGTCCATATGCAGAGTGATCCACTCGTTATGCGCACGCGTCGGGAAATACGCACTGTATATCTTCTTGCCAAGAGCGAGCACATCCTCATCAAGATGCGTGCCATCCGAGTTGCGGATAGCATCCGCGCCCCACAATTCGGCAAGCTCCTTGGTCTTCTCAGCGAAATTCTCCTCACTCGGCAAAGTGAAGCGGCCAGTACTCATGAGTTCTCCTCTATAGAACGGTCGAATGGGAAAGCATGGCGATGAAATGCCACAACAAAAAATGGCCGGCGTCATCGCGGGTTCTAGGGCCCTGACTGCGTAGATCCTTGACGCTACGGTGACGCCGGACGATTGCAATAATGTCACTCCGATAGAGAAGGGGCGCCGCCCGGCATCGGAAGGAGTGACATGTTATGCCGGGCGGCGGATTAATTAGCCCTTGACCGCACCGGCAGCCAAACCGGACTGCCAGTAGCGCTGGAGGCCGAGGAAGAGCACAATCACTGGCAGCACACCGAGCAAGGCACCCATCATCAGGGCACCACGATCGGTGAACGTGGACAGCGAGACCATGCCATACAGACCCAAGGTCACCGGCTTCAGGGTGTCGGAAGACACCATCATCAACGGCAGCACGAAGTTGTTCCACGTGGCCACGAACAGGAACAGGAAGATCGTCACCATTGCCGGAGCCAGCAGGCGCAGCACAATAGTGAAGAAGATTCGTGCCTCGCTCGCACCATCAATGCGGGCCGCCTCGAGCAACTCATCAGGCACCGAGCTCTGCGCGTACGTGCGGCCCAGGAAGAAGCCGAACGGGGAGACGCAGCACGGGATGATGATGGAGAGCATCGTGTTGGTCAGGTGCAGGGTGTGGAAAATCGAGTACTGCGGGATGGTCAGCAGTGCGGCGGGCATCAGCATGCAGGCCATGATGACGCCAATAGCCGCGTTCTTGCCGCGGAAGTTGAACTTCGCAGTGGCGTAGCCAGCCATCACAGACACGATGGTGCCGATCAATGCCGAGACGCCCGAATAAATCAGGGAGTTCAACACCCAGCGCCAGAAGTTGCCACGAGTCCAGCCAAGCAGCTTGGAATAGTTAGTGGCGATGGCATTGGGCAGCTGGTCAAGCGGCACAGCAAACCACATGCCGTTGCTACCGGTCATCTGGGCCGGCGTCTTGGTGGACGCGATGATGGCCCAGTAAATCGGGAACAGGAAGTAGATCAACGCCAGTACCAGCAGCACCACGGTGAGGGTCTTCACGGCCGCGGACGGTCGCATGGAGCGAGGCAAATCGTGTTGCGCAGCCTGACGCTGCTTTTCGAGCTTGCGCTCGGCCTTTTTGCGGGCGCGTTCTTCAACGGTTGCGGAGCTCATTACTCGTTCACCTTCCTTTCGGCCAAGGTGTACAGCACGGCAAGCACACCTGCGATCAGAGCCATGACAATGGCGATGGCCGAGGCCGGACCGTCACCAGACGGGGTAATGCTGCCCTGAGAAGTGCTCATGGCCATCATCATCGGTGTATACGACTTGGAAATACCCGGATCAGCCGTAGACATGATCTGCGGTTCGTTGAACAGCTGAATGCTGCCGACGATGGAAAGCAGCATGGCCAACAGGGCCGCGCCACGCACGTTCGGCAGCTTGATCTTCGTGGCGATCTGCCAACCATTGGCGCCGTCGATACGGGCGGCCTCATAGAGATCATGCGGGATGGCCTGCAGTGCGGCGAGGAAGATCAGCATGTTGTAGCCGGTGAAGGTCCATGTGGTGATGTTGGCCATCGAGCCGAGCACGATGTTCTTGTTGAAGAAGTCCACATTGACGCCGATGGCGGCAAGTCCCTTGACGATCGGCGAGATTTGGCCGTTGTACAGGTAGACCCAGATAATCGAGGCCACGACGCCGGGGATGGCGTAGGGCAGGAAGTAGCCCAGACGGAAACCGGTGACATGCTTGACCACGAACGAGTCGATGACGATGGCCAACGCCAGTGCGGCGATGATCATGATCGGCACCTGAATCAGGGTGTAGACCAGCACCCTGCCGACGCCGGACCAGAAGTTGCCGGAAGTAATAACATACTGGAAGTTCTGGAATCCTACGAATTTATTGACCAGCTCGCCACCGCCGTATGCGCCACCGCCCTCGGTGACCTGACGGAAGAAGCTGGAATAGATGGCCCAGATGATGGGCAAGATGAACACGAAAGCGAACAGGACGGCGAACGGTGCCATGAACGCCCAGCCGGTGCGGTTCTCGCGCTTCTGAGCGCCGGACCGCTTCGGCTTGGCGGCGGCACGCCTAGGTGCTTTGCCCTTCGCCTGAGTAGTGGATGCAGTCATAATACAAAACCTGTCTTTGCAAAAAACAGTAAAACAAATAACAAGGGCCACAGCGCCCTTGCAGCAATACCCCCAAACAATACGGAAGGCCGGAGTATGCGCCCCGGCCTTCCGCTATGGTGATGCGAGGCATCGGAGGTCTTGGATGGCCGGCTATTTCAAGCCGGCCCGTTGACAAGACCTAGTGAGGTCACTCCTTGACGGACAGACCGAGGTTCTTCAGCGTATCCACCGAGGTCTTCTGAGCGGTGTCGAACACATCCGAAACCTTGGCAGAACCATCGGCAGCCTTGGCGGCGGTCTGTTTCATTGCAGCGCCGACTGCGGAGAAGCCAGGCATGTAGGTGAAGTCACCCATGTTGCCGTTCGCGGTCTTGAACTCAGCCATGACATCCTGTCCGCTGAAGTAGTCGGACCACTTCTGCGGGGTCTTGGCTTCCGCGGTGGTGGCGGCCACGACGAGGCCCTGGGAGACAAGGTCATCAACCTGGGTGTTGAACCAGTCAAGGAACTCCATGGCTTCGGCCGGGTGCTTGGAACCCTTGAGCACGGCCACACCGGAACCACCATCGGCGCCGGTCTTGGTGCCATTGCCGAACCAGTCACCGAGCTGGGTGACCTTCCACTCACCAGCACCAGTGCCACCGGCGGAATCGATGAACAGCGGGGCTTCCCAAGCGGCGGCCACGGTGCCGATCAGCTGACCAGACTGGATGGAGTTATCAAACGATGCATCCCAACGCGGGTTGGTGAGGGCGGCCTTGTTGTCGATCAGCTGCTGGTAGACATCGGCCACGGCCTTGGAGCCCTTGGTCTGGGTGTTGACAACCCAGGAGTTGCCGTCGACCTTGTACCACGGACCGGAAGCACCGGCCTGGCCGGACATCATCATCATGGCCTCATCAGGCTGGAAGGTCATGATGTACTTGCCCTGGGCAGCGGTCTTCTTGGCGGTCTCGATGAGCTCGTCAGCGGTCTTCGGCACGGTGATGCCGAGCTTCTCAAATTCAGCGGCGTTGTAGAAGTAAGTCAGCGGGCCGGTGTCCTGCGGCAGACCGTAGGTCTTGCCGCCCACCTGCATCAGCGCGAACGGGCCGGAAGCGAAATCGTCCTTGTACTTGGCGGCCTCATCGGTGACATCCTGCAGAAGGCCCTTGGTGAAGACCTCAGGAACCTCGGCGTAACCGACCTGAGCCAGATCCGGCGCATTGCCAGCCTTGACGTCGGTCTCGAGCTTCTTGATCATTTCGGAGGCATTGCCATCGAACTTGGTGGCCTTGACCTGAATGTTCGGGTGCTCCTTGTTCCACTTGGCCACAATGTCGTTGACCAAGGTCATGCCTTCGGAATCGGGCAGACGGTGCATATAGGTGATGTTGACCACACCGCCATCGCTGCCGGACTTCGTGTCGCCAGCAGTGTCGCTGCCACCGCAACCGGCCAAACCAATACCCATTGCTGCTACCGCGGCAAGAGCAGCCACGATGCGCTTGTTGTGCGATACCATATCTCTACTCCTTCGATAATGGCGTCATCACTCCTCTGTGACGACTGTTAGTCAGTTTAGGCGCTCAAATCTTTATTGTCAACCTAACTAACAATTTCTGCGCGCCCCAGTGGAATAGTGACATTAACCCGGTTTGATTCCTTATTATGCTCGTTTTGTCATTTTATTAATACTCCTTACAAAGCTACATACTTATGGTCTACCAGTGGACCATGCGTGAAATACGAAAAAGCCCCGGATTGCTCCGAGGCTCATCGTTCACAGGCGGACAGAGCGAGATTCGAACTCGCGGAGGGTTGCCCCTCAACGGTTTTCAAGACCGTCTCTTTAGACCGCTCAGACATCTGTCCTTATGCACATGCGCATGTGCACGATATTTGATTATACAAAAGGGAAGGATTTGGGGAGCGGACACAGTCGCACTCCCCCATAAGCCTTACATGCAGCTAATCTGCCAGCGGGCCTGATGAAATCAGGCCTCCCATTTAGTCGGCTCGATGACTTCCTTGCCGCCCATGTAGGCACGCATGGCCTTCGGAATCTCGATGGAGCCATCCTTCTGCTGATGGTTCTCCATGATGGCGACCAGCCAACGGGTGGTGGCCAGCGTGCCGTTGAGCGTGGAGACCGGGCGAGTGCCGCCGTCTTCCATACGCTCGCGGATGTTCAGACGACGAGCCTGGTACTCGGTGCAGTTCGAGGTGGAAGTGAGCTCACGGTAACGGTTCTGGGTCGGCACCCAAGCCTCACAGTCGAACTTGCGGGCGGCGGAGGAGCCGAGATCGCCGGCGGCGGTGTCGATGATGCGGTATGGCACCTCGACCTTGGCGAGCATCTCCTGTTCCATAGCCAGCAGGTGCTCATGCTCCTTGTAGGAGTCCTCCTGCTTGGCGTAGACGAACATCTCCACCTTGTCGAACTGGTGGACGCGGATGATACCGGAGGTGTCCTTGCCTGCGGCGCCGGCCTCGCGGCGGTAGCAGGAGGACCAACCGCAGTAACGCAGCGGTCCATTGCCGAGGTCGAGAATCTCGTTCTCGTGCATGCCGGCGAGCGCCACTTCGGAAGTGCCGACCAGGTACTGGTCATCGGGCTCACGCAGGCGGTAGATCTCGTCGGCGTGGGAGTTCAGGAAGCCAGTGCCGCGCATGACTTCGGGGCGCACGAGCGTCGGGGTAATGGCCAGCGTGAAGCCGTGCTCCTCTGCCTGGTCAACGGCCATAGTGAGCATGGCAATCTGCATGCGGGCCACCTGGCCACGCAGGAAGTAGAAGCGGGAGCCGCCCACCTTGACACCGCGGCGCATGTCGATGCCAGCCACGCCGGTGCCGAGGGTCAGGTGATCCTTGGGCTCGAAACCTTCAGCCGCGAAGTCACGAATCTGGCCGACCTTCTTGACGACCACGTAATCGTCCTCGCCGCCCTCAGGAGCTTCCGGCTCCACAATGTTGGAAAGCTTCCACATGGCGGTGGTGTATTCCTCGGCAGCTGCATCGGCCTTGGACTTGAACTCGGCGACCTTCTGGGAGAGTTCCTTGGTTTCGGCGATGAGCTTGGCCTTTTCGTCAGCTGGGGCAGAGGCGACTTTCTTGCCGATTTCCTTCTGCTGGGCGCGGGCCTCTTCAAAAGCCTTGAGCGACTCACGACGGACAGCGTCGGAGGAAAGCACTTCGTCGACGAGTTCCACGGACTCGCCACGCTTGCGCTGGGATTCCTTGACGATATCGGTGTGTTCACGAATGAATTGAATATCAAGCATGAGCACCAGACTAGCCCCGCAAGCCGACACCCTCAACAAAGAAATAATAAGGAGTAGAGCATGCTCTCTCATACATCTTTTACGGCCGATGAAACCGCACTCGGACGGTAGCAAATTCCACCAGACGGAATCAGGGTGAATAATAATCTCGCTTAGAGTGGGCGCATTCCGTGCAGGAACTGTTCACGTACTTCCTGAATGCAGCGAAAAGAAGCCGTCTCACGCTAACAATAGGAATCATGCCCCAGCCTGCGCTCACTGTATTTCTTGTTGTGGCCGCGATCGTTATCGTCGCGGTATGTGTTGCCGTCATCGTCATCGCGTTGCGGGCGCACCGTCGCCGCAAACTGGCCGAGACATTGGAGAAACGCAGGGATGACGAGGTGCAGTATGCGTTCGTGGTGAACCCATCCAAGCCACAGGCCACCGCACGCAGGCTCCACATTCAGGAGTTCTGCAAAGCCAAAGGTCTGAATCGGGTGCGCTTCTACGACACCCAACTCGACAAGGACGGACGTGCCTGTGCGCTCGAGGCGCTCGAAGACGGCGCTGACGTGGTGATCGCGGTCGGAGGCGACGGCACTGTACGCACGGTGGCGAGCGCCGTATCCGGCACCGGCCACGCACTGGGCATTGTGCCTATTGGCACCGGCAATCTCTTTGCCCGCAATATGGGCATTCCTGTGGACGATATCGATGCGGCCCTGACCGTGGCCACATCGCACGGATCGCGCATGGTGGACATGGGCCGACTCACGCTGCTCGATCATCCCGAGGACGACCACGGCCATGCGTTCCTGATTATCGCCGGCATCGGTTTCGACGCCGCCATGATCGACGACACCGATCCGGACTTGAAGGCGAATATCAGCTGGCTGGCATACTTCGTGGGCGGCGTGAAAAACCTGTTCGCCCCGAAATTCCGCGGCAATTTGACCGTCACCAGCGCCGACGGCTCCACACACACCACCAATAATCTTGCATTTCGCACGGTGATGGCCGGCAATTGCGGGCAGATTCCCGTATTCTCGCTCATGCCCGCCGCGTCCTATGATGACGGCATCCTCGATTTTGAAATCATCGACACCACCGGCGGCATCCTGGGTTGGGCCAACCTGTTCGGCGACGTAGTGCACCAAACCATTATCGGCAAGCCTGAGCAGAACCCGCTGTCCACCAACTCGACCATTGAGCAGGTGCAAGGTCTGAGCGCGGAAATCGTATTGGAAAAGCCAGCCAAGGCCCAGGTGGACGGCGATATGCTGCCGGAGACCAAACACATCCGATTCTCAGTAGATCACCGGGCTCTGATCGTACGCGTACCCGATGCTTCCGCACTGGAGAAAACCGCTCAGGTGGCGGCGCAGAACGCCACCGCTGATTTCGCGGAAACGACCGGTACCATCGAGCCGATTCGCTGATTCACTGGCCCATATGCGCCAGCTGCGGATGGTCGGGAATATCCGAGGAATGATTCTGATTCGTTTGATCCGTGACTCGTGCCACATGCAATGTCAGGTAGGCAACCTCGTCTTCGGTCAGCGTGGTATCGAGGCGCAGTTCAATAAGGGATGCGATAAGTCTCGCGCATTTCGAGGCTTTTGCATAGGAGCTCATAATCGAGGAAACGATTGCCTCCGGCTCCCTGCTGAGCTGCTCATGCTGATGAATACGTACGAACAAATACCGAAGATGGGTGATGAAACGGCCGACATTAACCGAATGCTCATCCAGCTTGATGTTATAGGTGCTTTCGATGACGGCGAGCAACTGTTGGATGACGCCGGTCATCATATACGTAGGAGAAAGGTCGCCTGTGGAGAAGCCGGCATTCACAAAATGCAGCGCAAAAGCAACGCTCTCGCTGGGATCCAGCGCATCGTCCAATCTACGGTTCAGCGCGGCGAGCAGTGCGCAGCCCTGCTGGTATTCACGCTTATACAGCGAACGAATTTCCGAGTTCAGTGGATACGGCACAGGCGGAATGCCGTTCTTGGCGCGGCGTAAAGCACCGCACACATGATCCGCGAGCGCCATGACCAACGTCGAGCTTTGTGCGGCCTCTGAACTCAGGCCAATCTCATCCATGGTCTCGGAAATGAGACGAATGATTTCAGGAGGAATATCGCCCAGCAACTGGGCCATATGGTCAGGGTCACGGCCTTGAGCCGGCACGAACACACGAGCCACTTTGGCATCGTCAACTGTCATGCCGGGCTTGGCCTTGAACCCCAGACCCCGGCCGGTAAGGATGACTTCGCGCCCCCGATCCTTCGCCAGGACGACGTTGTTATTGAAGACGCGAAGTATTTCCATGACATCCCTTCCGGTCGGGATCTTCAGGTTACGGTTGCGAACCGACCATGATTACTGTTCGATGGCGATGACTTCGTCACCGGCCGCGACGTTCACATCCGTCTTCGGAGTAACGGATTTGAGCGCTGCGGTGTTCAGTACCGTAACCAGCGTAGTGGTGCTGAATCCAGCCTTCTTGACTTCGTCGAGATCGACAGTCGCCAACAGGTCACCGGCATTCACTCGGTCACCCTTGGCCACATTCACCACGAAACCATTGCCATTCATCTTAACCGTATCAATGCCGACGTGTACCAGCACTTCAACGCCATCGTCGGTCTTGAGACCAAAAGCATGGCCAGTCTCAGCAACGGTCTGCAGCACACCGGACACCGGAGCCTTAACCGTGCCGTCAACCGGCTCGATGCCCACGCCCTCGCCGAGGGCACGAGAAGCGAACACCGGATCGCCGGCATCGTCAAGGGATACCACGTGGCCCGCAATCGGAGCGGACACGGCGGAAGTGGCGGTCGCAGCGGCAGCCGGGGCATCGGCAACGGCAACAGCGGCGGTTGCGGTAGCGGTGGTGGCGTCACCACCGTTCACAGCCTTGGCGGACTGAGCCGCGGCACGGGCCTTGGCTTCGGCTTTCTGCTCCGGAGTGCGGTAGTCAAGCATGATAATCATAATCATGGCGGTGAAGAACGACACTGCGATGGAGACGCCGTAAACCCACATCTGGTTGAACACCGGCACGGTGAGCAGCGAGGTGAAAGCGAATGCAGTGGTGGTCACGCCGTGCACGATCTCGCCGGAGGCGACGGTGGCCGGGAAGAGCCAGCCCATGACGGCGATTACGACGCCGCCCACGCCGCAGCCGACCAGCATACGGGAGTAGATGAGCTTGTAACGCAGGTGGATGCCGTAAAGGCTCGGCTCGGAAACGCCACCGAGCAGGCCGGCGGCAAGAGCACCGATGGAGGTCTGGCGCATGTCCTTATCCTTGTCGCGGATGGAGAGGAACAGCACACCGGCAGTGGCACCGAAGCAGGCGAAGTTCCACACGCCCATCGGGCCCTGAATGAAGTCGTAGCCCAGGGTGTTGATGTTCATGATCATCAGGGCGTTCAGCGGCCAGTGCAGACCCAGCGGCACCAGGAACGGGTACAGCAGCGGGATTGCGATGGCGAAGATGAACGGAGCGTGAGTGTTCATCCAGGCGAGTCCGGCGCCGAGGCCGTTGCCGGCCCACACACCGATAGGTCCGATGATGAAAGCGGTGAGCGCACCGACGATGATCATGGAGAAGAAGGGCAGGAAGACCATCTGGACGCTGTCCGGAATGATCTTCTTCAGACCGTGGTACACGACCGCGAGCACGGCGACCATCAGCAGCGGCACGAACACGTTGCCGGAGTAGTCGGACAGCTGCATCGGCAGACCGAACACCGTGGCGGTGCAGGAGGAGGTGCCCAGCGTGGTGTTCTCCACGCACTTGACGGCGTCGCCCCAGGTCTTGGTGTCAGACAGGGATGCGAACTGCGGGGTCATGAGCATGCCCATGATTGCGCCGCCCAGCCACGGATCCACCTTGAGCTTCTTGGCTGCATTGTAGGCGACCATAATCGGCAGGAAGTAGAACACACCCTTCCAGATGGCCTGCACGAACACCAGGCCGGTGGTGGCGGTGTCGTTCGGAATCAGGCCCAGGGAAATGCACAGGTTGACAATTGCGATGATGATGGACGCGCCAAGCAACACACCCAGAATCGGGCGGAAGGAGTCGGCCAGGTATTCGAAGAAGCTATCGAGCCATGCGACCTTGCCGCGAGCCTTGGAACGAGCGGCGGCCTTGACCTCCGCATTAGTCGGCTCATCGGCATTGTCGTCAACGGTGCCGGCACCGAGACCAGCCATCTCGGGCAGGTGCATGATCTGCTCATACACGGAGGCGACCTGACCTCCGATAACGACCTGGTATCGGTCGCCGGACTGCGGCACGGCGCCCAGCACAAGCTTGTTGGCGTCGAGCGCGGCATTGTCAACCTTGCCGGCGTCATTGAGTTCAAAGCGCAGTCGCGTGGCGCAGTGCGTCAGCGACTTGATGTTGGCCGCGCCACCAACACTGGTGACGATTGCCTTGATATCGTCTTGATGCGACATCTCTTACTCCATTCCTTTTCCACGGTTAAGCCAGTACCTACCAGAGAAACCACCCGGTTCCTGAGCATCTGCGTTCCAGGAACCGGCAGTCACGCCAAATAACAGAAAAGACCTGAGATATGGACGCCATCATGAATACACATGACTACGTCAACATCTCAGGTCTTGCCTCAACATTTGAGTAGCAACCCTGCTAATTACTGACTGAACAGCGATTATAACGAGCTGATAACAATCCGGCAAATCACACATATGGTCAAAGCCCGCCTATACCTCGAAACATAAGACGAGAGTAAGGAAGAACAGGCTTTAATCAGCGATGAACATCCGGCGTGTCTTTCTTGGACGATACATCCGCAATGAGACGGCACGCAAGCCCACGCTTAGGCTCTTTGTGCCAGACGCGCGCCACCGTCATACACTTATTCGCACAAAAGTTGACAACTTTTAACACGATCTTGCCCCAGACGGCAAAAAACGTGGCAGAATGAAAGTATGGTAGCAAACAATGCGGGTCAACCCGCCACCCCAGCAGATCTGATCAATGTCGATGAGGTTATCGGCAAGTACTATGACCTCGTCCCCGACCCCAGCGTTCCCGAGCAGCGTGTCATCTTCGGCACCTCCGGTCACCGTGGATCGTCTCTGAAGACCTCGTTCAACGAGGCCCATATCGTTGCCATCTCCCAGGCCATCGCTGAATACCGCAAGAAGGCCGGCGTTACCGGCCCGCTGTACCTCGGATCCGACACCCACGCGCTGTCCGGCCCGGCCAAGAAGACCGCCATCGAAGTGCTCGTCGCCAACGGCGTGCACGTGCGCATCGATTCTCGCGACGACTTCGTGCCTACCCCTGTGGTCTCTCAGGCCATCCTGACCCACAACCGTGCGGCCGACGGCACCCAGCGTTTTGAGGGCGAAGGCTTAGCTGACGGCATCGTCGTCACGCCGTCCCACAACCCGCCCACCGACGGCGGCTTCAAGTACGACCCCGTCACCGGCGGCCCGGCTCCGGCCGAAACCACCAACGCCATCGCCGCCCGCGCCAACGAGCTGCTTGCCGACTACAAGAACGTCAAGCGCGTGCCGTACGAGGAGGCCATCAAGTCCGAGTACGTCGAGGGCTTCGACTTCCGCGAGCACTACGTGGACGACCTGGAGAACGTCATCGACTTTGACGTGATTCGTTCTTCCGGCGTACGTCTGGGCATCGACCCGCTTGGCGGCGCTTCCGTGAACTACTGGCCGCTCATCAATGAGAAGTACGGCCTGAACATTGGCGTGGTGCGCCCTGAGGTCGACCCGACCTGGCGCTTCATGACCATCGATCACGACGGCAAGATCCGTATGGACCCCTCTTCCCCGTATGCCATGAAGGGCTTGGTTGACGAGCTCAACGGTGGCGCTTGGGACAAGTACGACCTGGTCGGCGGCACCGATCCCGATGCCGATCGTCACGGTATCGTCTGCCCGAACTGGGGCGTGATGAACCCGAACCACTACATCGCCGTGTGCGTGGAGTACCTGTTCGGAGGCAACCGTCCAGGCTGGCCCGAGGGTGCAGCCGTGGGCAAGACGCTGGTTTCCTCTTCCCTGATCGACCGCGTAGCCGCGTCGATCAACGCGAAGGTGCTGGAGGTGCCGGTGGGCTTCAAGTGGTTCGTCGACCCGCTGTTCAGCGGCGAGGTTGCGTTCGGTGGCGAGGAGAGCTCCGGCATGAGCTTCCTGCGCAAGAATGGCCGCGTGTGGACCACCGATAAGGACGGCCTGATTCCCGACTTGCTGGCCGCTGAAATCACCGCCAAGACCGGCAAGAACCCGGCCCAGCTGCATCAGGAGCAGGTTGAGCGCTTCGGCGAATCTTGGTACAAGCGCGTCGACACTCCGACCACGCTCGAACAGAAGGCCAAGTTCGCGGCACTGTCCGGCGACGACGTGACCGCCTCCACCCTGGCCGGCGAGGACATCACCGCCAAGCTGACCGAGGCTCCCGGCAACCACGCCAAGATCGGCGGCCTGAAGGTCACCACCAAGGACAACTGGTTCGCCGCCCGCCCCTCCGGCACCGAGAACATCTACAAGGTGTACGCCGAGTCCTTCGTCTCCCCCGAGGCGCTGGACAAGGTGCTCGATGAAGCCACCGAAGTAGTCGACAAGGCCCTGGGCGAGTAAGGATTACTCAGCAAGCCGCTCCGGCAAAACTCAGATGAGGGCTTGATTGTTGGTTTCCGCCAATAATCAAGCCCTCATCTTATTGGTCAGCGTTTTCATATGAAAATATGCATCTCAAGCGGCTCTGTACTGCTTTATCGTGGGACAACACGAAAAAATGGCCCTTTAGAAGATGTTGTCCCACATAATATGGGACGACATTGCAATAGATCGTTTTAAATTCATGTTGTCCCAACGGAGTCATTCCAAGAACCGCGGAAAACCGCCATTCTCACGACAATCGACGGAATCTCCTCCAATGCCGTGTGGGACAACATGGAAAAAACGAGCAAATTCACATGTTGTCCCACGCTGAATATCATCGCAGCAATGCTCGCATCGTATAGCACCCCAAGATACGAGCCAACAACGCTCCGAGAACGATTCGACCATCGACATTGACTCAATGGCTAAGACTCCGCAGCTCTGCAACAACATTCAAATTAGGAGGCATATAGACAAACCAGAATCGCCCCCGTTGGCACCGTACCCAATCCTCTTTCCCGATGCTAGTGCGCAACGCCCATCGCAACGCCGAGATACTTTAACCCTGCCGACGGAGCCGAGTCTCAGCCAACTGCTCAATAAACATAGCAATTACCTGAAAATCGAATACTGCACCTCGCAAAGCAAGAGCACGTGCCACATTGAATGAGAATTCAGCACATGCAGCCTCGTCCGCAAGATTAGCCGCCGTCGCCACGAACGTAATCCACTGCCGGGCAACCAACTTGGATCTTTTCTCTTGATCCCTACGCCACTGCGTTTTATTGGTGCGATGATGGTCGCCATCATATTCGATTGCGACCTTGAATTCGGGCCACGCCAAATCCAACGTTACAGGAGCCCCAGATCTAAAGGTCATGTCCGGAACTACATAATTCACCACCGGCTGAGGAATACCATGAGTCAGCAACGACAGTCTTTCCTCCGACTCTTTTGGCGAGTCCACACCAGGCATAATCAACGGCAACGCACGAACGCACATCGTTCGTCCTTTGAAATGAGGAAGCTCTTCTACAAACCGTATCAGATCATGATAAATGGTTACGACATCACGGCCTTGAGACAACGCCGGCTGCCTACTCATGGCGGTAATGATGGCATCGCCAAGCACAATCAGCGTTCGTAGAGATACATGCGCCGAAAGCTGCGCCCATGTATGGAATAAATCAAGCGCATAAACATTTCGGCTGATTTCCACGACACCCGCTCGGGCCACGTGTTTCCAAATATGAGTGCACAAAGGTGAGTTCTTTACTCTGATCCGTTTGTTCTTAGCGCTGGAAACGGTATGCAACAACGACTCGTCAAGATCACAGTCAACGGGGAGCGGTACAGATTGCAGGACAAGGGACGTGGTCATACCGAAAAGCAGTTTTTTATTTAACCGCTTTGCTTCTTCAATGCAGCGCGCGATTGTCTCTCGTTTACGCTGGTCCAAGCTCTCGGACATGGAAGGCATCATCGCACTGTCCGATCCGCTACTCACGGCGGTTGCGGGCGGAATCATGGACTCCGTTTCCCAGTCCTCTGGAGGCAAATCATACGCCGAAACCGGCATCATTACAGGTGCAGCACGATTTATACCATTGCTATTTACTCCATTCATGAGCCCACCATATAGGCACGCAAATCACGAAGGAAGCCAAATCGGGGTATGTGGTTCCAGCTTCGCCGCAATGCTGTAAATGTGGATAACTTGCTCGACAATCATGCCGATTTGACAGCGTAACTGTATTTGATATAGTTACAGTATCGATACTGTACACAGTACAGTTACAGTTGATCTGGCAAGGAGGAGTCCGTGAACGGAGACTATTCACTAGCAGTGCACGCGCTGGTCTATTTGGATCACCGCAATACGCACCTGCCCAGCCAGATCTTGGCCGAGAACATCTGCACCAACGCAGCTCGCGTGCGCAAGGTGATGCGCCCGCTGGCCGCAGCCGGTCTCGCCGCCACCAAGGAAGGAGCCGAGGGCGGATACGCGCTGGCTCAACCCGCCGCCGACATCACACTGCGCACAGTGGCCGAGGCCACCGGCACCACTTTTGTGGACGCGAACTGGAAACCGGGAGACATCCACGAGGAGTGCCTAGTGTCATCCTCCATGGGCGCGGTGATGGACGGCATTTACGATGGGCTGAACCGCACCTGCCTCGAGCAGTTGGCACACACCACCATTCACGACATCACCGAACAGATCTTCAGCGGCACTAGCAGCCAAGCAAACTAGACCGCCCCGATCAGTTTCGGCCCTTCGCAATTCCCGAGGAATGCAGTAGCATCACAGCCCGCTACACACCTGCAAATGGTCAGGTTGCAACATCCGCGAACAAGGAATTCATGCCGGCACCAGCGCACCGCACGCACCGCAGACCCCGGCATCATCGCAACGAATCACACGGCGTGCGCCACAACTCAGCACGCCTACGCCACACACAAGGGAACACCGTTGACCGCGAACGCGGTCGCCCCCCCCCCGCAAATTGTTCACACCTCACACAAGGAAGCATTCCATGAACACCAACACCACTTTCTCCCCCACCATCACCACAGATGCCCTGATTATCGGATTCGGCAAAGGCGGCAAGACATTGGCGGCCAAGCTCAGCGCAACCGGCCATAAAGTCGTCGTCGCAGAAGCGAGCGCCAACATGTACGGCGGCACCTGCATCAATATCGGGTGCCTGCCATCCAAGTCGTTGATTCTTTCTGCCGAACAGGCGAATCGAACCGGAGAAAGCCTGACGACCGAAACTCGCGAGACGGCATTCAAGAACGCAATCGCAGAAAAGCGCCGCGTCACCTCCATGCTGCGAGACAAGAATTATCACAAGCTCGCCGACCAGGACAATATCACCGTGCTGACCGGCCGCGCTCGATTCATCGGACCGCACAGCGCGGAAATCGCCACTGCCGATGGGCCAGTAACCGTAACCGCCGGCAAAATCTTCATCAACACCGGCGCCACGCCGCACATCCCGGATATTCCCGGCATCCGCACTACACCCGGCGTGTACACCAGCACTGGTCTGATGGATATTGACGAGATTCCACAACGATTGGTGATTATCGGCTCAGGTTTCATCGGACTCGAGTTCGCCTCGATGTTCGCCGACTTCGGATCGGCGGTTACCGTGCTGCAGCATAGCGCCGAGTTCCTGCCACGCGAGGATGCGGATATCGCCACTGCAATCCGGGAACAGCTGGGGGCCCAAGGCGTCAAATTCCTGTTCCGTACAGAGACCAAAGAAATCGCACCGGCGAGCGCTGGCGGCGTCCGACTTTCCGTCGCGGTAAAGGGCTCAACAAAAGCCACACCAGAGAAGAACGCCTCGGCCAATTCCACGACCACACCACTGCAGGAAACATGCGAAGCAGACCAACTGACTTCAGCCGCCCACCCTTCCGAGGCTCAATTCTGCCTGACTGCGGATGCCGTTCTGGTGGCCACCGGCCGCACGCCAAACATCGAAGGCCTGAATCTCGAAGCAGCCGGCGTGGAGCTCACCGAACGCGGCGCGGTGAAAGTGGACGAGTTGCTGCGCACCACCGCACCGGATATCTGGGCTCTGGGCGACGTGAACGGAGGTCCTCAGCATACGTATATCTCGCTGGACGATTACCGCGTGGTGTTCTCGCAGCTCAACGGCTCCGACCGCCCATACACGGTGAATGATCGGAAGAACATACCGTCGAGCACTTTCCTGCACACGCCGTATTCACGCGTGGGCCTGAATGAGCGGGAGGCATCAGCCGCCGGGCTCGATTATGTGGTCAAGAAACTGCCGGTGGCCGCCGTGCCGAAAGCGCAGGTGATGCGCCAGCCGGAGGGTCTGATGAAGGCGATTGTGGAGCGCGGCACCGGCCGTATCTTAGGTGCTATGCTGCTCTCCGCCGAATCGCACGAGGTGATCAATATCGTCAAACTAGCGATGGACCTCGGCGCCCCGGCCAGCACCTTACGCGACATGATCTTCACACATCCGACCATCGCCGAAGCATTGAACGACTTGTTCGCGTAGTGGCTATCGCCCATCACCCAGCATCCAGCCACCCAGTGCGATAGGGTGGGATGCATGACGATTGTTGTATCTACTGACGGTTCCGCACTCGGCAATCCGAACGGACCGATGGGCTGGGCGTGGGCCGATCACGACAAGAACGCAGACGGTACTGCCGGTCATGAGCATGACGATCACGGCTATGACGCCGGTGGCGCCACCAACGGCACCAACCAAATCGGCGAACTGTGCGCGGTGCTCGAGGCGCTGCGCGCGCACCCCGGTTCAGAGCCGCTGCTCATCGAATCCGACTCGCAGTATGCCATCAACTGCTCAACCACTTGGGTCAAGGGTTGGAAGAAGAACGGCTGGAAGAACTCGCAGAAGAAGCCGGTGAAGAACGTCGAGCTCGTCAAGGCTATCGACCGCGAGATATCGCAGCGCCCCGGACCGGTGAACTTCAAGTGGGTCAAGGGCCATGCCGGCAATGAAGGCAACGAGCTGGTCGACGAGTTGGCACGCACATACGCCGGAGACTGCCGTTCGGGCGCACGCGATGGCTACCTGCCAATCGAGGGCTGGCAGTCGCTGCTAGGTTCTGAATACGCGCGTGGCACCGACGTGCCACCGGACGTGCAATTGGTACTGGATGGCAAAGCGGATGCGACAAGTCTGCGCAAGCCGGTCGCAGCCGACCCCAATACTGCACCGGGAGGCACCCCCCACCAAGTCAAGCCTTCATTGGAAGAATTACTGACCGAGCCGGAGGGAGTGCCGGATTGGGGCGACGACACGCCTACCGCCGAGGCGCCCACCATAACAATTGACGAGAAGTCCGTCAGCAACGCGGCAACCAACGATACGCCACGTAACGCAACGTCCTCACCCAATGCGGCACAATCGCCGGCAGCCGAACAAACTCCAGCTGCATCAACATCAACAGCAACAGCCACCCCGACTCCCACGCAGCCGGCACAACCAGCCGCGACCACCCCAACGGCCACCCCCAGCGGTCTGACGGTTTCAGGTGCCTTGCGCTTCTCCCCCGCGCCGAAAACCAGCCCGTATTTTAACGGCCAGCCCATGCCCATCAGAGGCAGCATCGAGGTGCAGGGATACGTGGACGGCGACGGCAACTTGGTCATCACCAATGCGCCATTCACGCGACACTAACACTGAACCACACGAATACATACCGCAATCGGACACGATGTCACAAAATCGCTCATTCGCGTTAGGATAAGGAGTAAGGCTTCACGCCGTTAATCCATGCGGCGGAAGCAAGGATGGCAAAGGAGAAACCATGGATAAGGCACAGCAGGATGCGCTGAAGAAGGCGGCCGGCATCGAAGCCGCCAAGCTCATCGAAGATGGCATGATCGCCGGTCTCGGCACCGGTTCGACCGTTAAGTTCCTGGTAGATGAGCTCGGCCGCCGTCATCAGGAAGAAGGCCTCGAGTTCACCGGCGTGACTACTTCCCGCCGTACCCAGGCTCAAGCCGAAAGCTACGGCATCAAGATCGTGGACATCGATGACGTGGACCACATCGACGTGACCATTGACGGCGCTGACGAGGTCGACAAGAACTTCAACGGCATCAAGGGCGGCGGCGCTGCCCTGCTGTGGGAGAAGATCGTGGCCACCAACTCCAACCAGATCGTGTGGATCGTGGACGAATCCAAGGTGGTGGACACCATCGGCAAGTTCCCGCTGCCGGTCGAGGTCATCCCGTTCGGCGCCGGCCATGTGATCAAGAAGTTCGAGGAGCGCGGCTACAAGCCGGTGCTGCGTCTTGACGCCGAAGGCAAGGAAGTGCGCACCGACGAGAACAACTTCGTGGTGGATCTGCACCTGGAGCGCATCGATCACCCGCAGGAGCTGGCCGAGGACCTCATCAACACGGTCGGCGTGGTGGAGCACGGCCTGTTCCTCAACATGGTGGACAAGGTCATCGTCGGCGACCCGAACGGCCCGCGCGTAATGACCAACGCCAACAAGTAGCCGGCAAAACAGTCGGCTTCAGTCGAGATTTCACAAAGACGGGGATCGGTTGCGCAAACAGCCGACCCCCGTCTTTGCTCATGTTCGCCCCGGCGTAATGCCATCGCATTTCCTGGCGTGGGCACTACCGCCCCAATGATATGCTCACCATCGTCAACGCACGTCGGGATGGATATGCCCCGCGGCAACGACCTTTTCACGGCACTATTGCCAAGCGTGACGCAATAGTCGGTATATATAAAAATACATATAAATCACAGTGATGGTATAGACTTGTTGACAATAATTCCGACGTCGGAATTATTGTCAACACTACCAAACATCACAGAAGCAAAGAGGCAGATACACCATGACGAACTTACGAGACGACTTCATCTTTGGGGCGGCGACGGCGGCATACCAGACGGAAGGAGCCACGCACGAAGATGGTCGCACCGATTCCATATGGGATACCTATTGCCGCATCCCGGGCAACATCGACAACGGCGAAAGCGGCGAATACGCGGACGACTCCTATCATCGATGGAAGGAAGACATCAGTCTCCTCAAGGAACTGGGAGTAAACGCCTACCGGTTTTCCTTAAGCGTTCCACGCATCATTCCCACCCCTGATGGGCGCATCAACCAAAAAGGAATAGACCACTACCGTCTCATCATAGATGCCCTCTTGGAAGCGGGCATCAAACCGTATCTCACCCTGTACCACTGGGATCTCCCCCAATATCTTGAGGATCGTGGAGGATGGATGAACCGGGATATTCCATATATTCTCGCCGACTATGCGTCGGCAGCGGCACAGGCATTCGGCGACACAGTGTACTGTTGGACCACTTTGAACGAGCCACAATGCTCGGCACTGCTGGGATACTACAACGGCGTGCATGCTCCTGGCCGCATGATGGGCGCACAAGCGCTGACAGCGGTTCATCACCATAATCTGGCACACGGATTGATGTCTCAGGCCATACACGCCGCGATCGGCAGCACCGCACGCTGTTCGGTCACCCTCAACCTCCATCGGTACAAAGGCGACCCCGAAGCCTGCATCCTTCTGCAAGCCATGGACAACGAGCTGTGGCTTCATCCGATTCTTCGGGGAGGGTATGCGCAGGCCACTCTGGACGCCTCCTCCCCCATATTCGACTGGTCATGCATCAGGGATGGGGACGCCGAGATTATTCGGCAACCGATTGACTGCCTAGGAATCAACTGGTATACCAGCGACACCGTTGCCATGAAGCAACACAAAGTTCCGCTTGACCTGATGAACAGTGAGGGCTTCCCCGCCTGCGACAATGTCGTTTTCGAAAACGTGCAAGGCCCCAAGACAGACATGGGATGGATCATCGACCCGCAATCCTTTACGGATCTGCTGGTCGACATCCACCGCAACTATCCCGGAATCCCTCTGGTCATTACCGAAAACGGTGCCGCCGTATCTGACGAGATCAGCGCCGACGGCGCAACCCACGCAATTCGAGTGCACGACACCGCTCGCATCGACTATCTCAAACAACATTTTGCCGCAGTGCAGCATGCCATGGATGCCGGAGCCGATATACGCGGCTATTTTGTGTGGTCATTGCTTGACAACTTCGAATGGGGCTGCGGCTACAGCAAACGCTTCGGCCTTGTCCGCGTCGATTACGACACCTTCGCACGCATCCCCAAAGACAGCTTCCATTGGTATGCCTCAATGATTGCGCGCCACATCCTCATCGACTAGCGCGCACAGCAAGGGGGCCTCCCGAACCGGGAGACCCCCTATTTTTTCCATAAAATGTCGGTCGCGTATTCGTCAACTGCAGGCAGCATGCGAGGTGCGTCGCCATGACATTCACGGCGACGCACCTCGCATCGGCAAATAGATGGGTCACTCCTTTACTGCACCCAGCGCAAGTCCACTCTGCCAGTATCGCTGCAAGCACAGGAACGCAACGATCAGCGGAATAATAGTAAGCAACGATCCCGTAATCACAAGATTCTGGATCATAATCGAGCTTCCAGCCATGCCCGATTGCGCATTCCACTGTGCCAAACCCAACGCGAGAGGGAACAAATCCTGATTCTTCAGCATGATCAAAGGCAAGAAATAATTGTTCCAAATCGCGACAAATTGGAACAAAGCCACCGTGACTAGCGCAGGAGGAAGTATCGGAAGCGCGACGCTGAAGAAAATGCGGAACTCTCCGGCCCCATCCACGCGGGCAGCCTCAATCAAACCGTCAGGAATTGACTGTCCAGCGAACACCCACATCAGATAGAGCCCAAACGGGCTAAGAAATGAGGGCAGCAACACCGCCCACATGGTCTCCGTGATGCCCATTTGGGCAAACAACAGAAACTGGGGTATCGCCAAGGCAATGCCTGGGACGGATATGGCACCCAGCACCACCAGCAGGATTGTGCGACTGAAGGGGAAATCCAGTTTGGCCAATGCATATCCGCCCAACGCGGAAAGCAACGTGGACACCACGGTTCCTGCCAAAGTGTAGACGAGGGTATTCAACACCCAGCGTCCAAAAATGCCATTTTGGAACGTGAATACGCTTTGTATGTTATCCCACAGCGCAAAACTGCGTCCAAAGCTGAACCCCGACGTGGAAATGTAATCATGTTGGGTTTTAGTGGCATTGATCAGCAGCCAGACAAAGGGCAGCATCGCATAGACCGAGAACAACAAGCCGACCCCAGTCACGAACCAGCTTTTCTTCGGAATCTCAACGGTATAAAGTTTGCGTGCACGACTGACTCGAGCCGCTCCGGACGAATGTTCGCCGATCATTTCCCCTCCTACTTCAACGTGTCTTTCATGCCATGCAATTGAACGGCATAGGCAATGGCAATGGTGATCACGGCCATCACAATGGCCACCGCCGCCGCATAATTCTGCTGCGAGCCGTTAAAGGCGAGGCTATAGGCATACATGTTGGGCGTGTAATGCGAAGTGATCCCCGTCCCTGAAACCATCCCCTGCAGGATCTTCGGCTCATTGAACAGCTGAAAAGTGCCAATGATGGAAAAAATCACTGTTACGGCGATGGAATTGCGTAGAGCGGGCAATTTGATATTCCACACGATGCGAGCATCGCTTGCGCCATCGATTGTCGCAGCCTCATAAAGTTCCATGGGAATGGCTTGCAGGGACGAATAGAAAATGAGCATGTTATATCCAGTGAACGTCCACAAGATCATCACTCCGATGGATACCATCACTGAATTTGGAGCAAAAGGATCAATATGAGTGTGTAAAGCATCGTTAAGATCCTTGAATAATCCATACCGGACCCCCAGCATGAATCCCCACATCAAAGTGGACACCACCGCAGGAACCGCATAGGGAAGAAACGATGCGATGCGGACCACCTTCAACCCGACCATACGCCGTGAATCCAAGGCGAGGGCAAGAATCAGGGCCATCAATAGCATAAGGGGAACCTGAACCAAGGTGAATCCGACAATACGAATCACCGCGTCCCAGAAATCCTTATCCGCAAGCACCTGCCGGTAATTCGCCAAGCCGACGAACGAATTGCCTCCCATCAACCTCTGTTGGAAGAAACTGATATACAAGGCGTAACAGATAGGGATAACGAAAACAAACACAAACAGCAGAGCAAAAGGAGCAACAAAAAGCAGACCGACCAGCTGTCTCCTATGCGGATTATCCGGTACGCTGTTTTCCATATCCCTGCGCTGTTGCCCAGCATCATACGCATGCACCATTGCATGTCCTTTCCACGACTATGAGACGCACAAAAGCGGGATACCCGAATCAAGTTCCCCACACAGAGAACATGGGCATCCCGCTCTCGCGCCGATCAACTTACCTTGAATCCCTGCTTATTGCCATAAGCAATCATTTCCTGAGCCCATGCATCTACCACATCTTGTAGGTTGCCCTGCTTGTTATTGTAGTAATCGGAAGCGTCATCATCGAACGTTGAACGCCCGTACTGCATGAACGGCGGGAATTGCCAACCTGTTCCCACGCTCTGCGCCACTTCGGAAAGTGTCTTGTTGAATTCCTGGTCGCCATAATAATCAGTTTTCTTCGAAAGCCACTGGGAATCCTTCAATACGGAAAGATTCGGCACCAAAGCATTCCGCTCCTCTACCCGCGTCTCGACGCCAGCACCATGAGTCATATATTCCAGGAACTGATAGGCGGCTTCCTTATGCTCGGACTTGGCCGGAATCGCATATGAGCTTCCCCCGAGCTCCGAGCTCACATTCTCCGATCCAGACCACTGCGGAATCTGGGAGACGACGAATTTTCCGGCTTGGTCGGGCGCTCTGTCTGGCAGACTGGAAACCAACCAGCCGCCATTGATCTGCGAGGCAAGCGATCCGTCGTTGAGACCACGATTCCATTCATCCGACCAATTGGTCATCTTGGTGTCGATCAATCCCTCTTTGATCATCTTGTCCCAGAACTGGATGGCCTTTTCGCTCCCCTCATCATGGAAATCAATGGTCACGGATTCTCCGTCAACTTTGAAAGGACGCCCGCCAGCCTGCCAGATAAGCGCCAGTAGGTTGAAGATATGGTCGCTGCCATCATTCACGATGTAGTAGTTATCTCCCAGCGCCTTGATCTTTTTTGCGGCTTCATAGTACTCATCCCAAGTCTTGGGCGCTTCCGTGATGCCGGCCTTGGCAAAGGTGTCCTTGTTATAGAACATGGTCAGCGAGCCATAATCATAGGGAAGCGCATACACCTTGTCGTTCACGCTTACGTCATCCCAGGCGGCTTTGGTGTAATCGTCCTTGATCTTGTCCGCCCCGAGTTCACCAAGATCGGCAAGCTTGCCAGGCATCGCAAACAGCGGTAACGCAAAATACTCAAACTGAACCAGATCGGGAACGCCTTTGCCGGCCTGAATGGCATTGTCAAGAGCGTTGTACTCATCGCTCCCGGAACCGCCATTGCGTACGTTCACCGTGATATTGGGATGCTCCTTTTCAAATCCGGCGACGACATTCTTCACGCCTTCATCCCAGCTCCACACTGTGATGCTTTGCTTCTCATCCGCTTTCATCGACGACGTTCCGCCCGACGACCCGCATCCAACCAATGTGGCCATTGCGCAGATCGCCGCCGCGGCACTGAGGAATTGTTTCTTGTCCATGGCGTTTTTCCTTTTCTGAATAATATTTCCCGGCCTGTTGCCGAGTTATTTGTATATTGCTTCCCTCAAGAATTCCAACGTCGGAAATTCTTGCTAAGAAGGATACACCCACACATCCAAGAATGCAAATGCACGCATAAAACCTTTAAATTTCAAGGTATTTAAGCAGAGCAGCACACATACTTGCAACAATCTCGTTCTGATACTATGCTACAAATAACCTCATAATTTACGACGTTGTAATTCTTATAGACACAATTATTCTGATTTGAAAAGACCAAAGCAGACAACCCGTCAAGGAGTTTAAGCCATGACACACAACAATGCGCTACCCCCACGTCCTGAATACCCGCGCCCACAATTGCACCGAGACCAGTGGATGAACCTCAACGGGCTTTGGGAATTCGCATTCGACCCGGGAGATTCCGGATGGGAACGCGGACTGGTCGACGCCGATCATTTGGACATGCATATACTGGTGCCCTTCGCGCCGGAATCCAGCGCATCAGGCATTAACGACACCGATTTTCACGAAGCGGTCTGGTATCGGCGATCCGTGGCCATTCCGCAGGAATGGAATGGGAAAAACCTGCTGTTGCATTTCGGAGCGGTGGATCACGATAGCACCGTATGGGTCAACGGGGTTGAAGTAGGTCGACACCGCGGAGGATTCACCTCGTTCTCATTCGACATCACCGAAGCTGCCGCAATGCGCAACCCCATGACTATCACGGTGCGGGCGCGAGATAGCAAAAACGCATGGCAGGCGCGCGGCAAACAGGCGACCTGGTATCGCAATTCAGACTGTCAATACACCAGAACCACCGGAATATGGCAGACCGTATGGATTGAGCCGGTCTTCCCCACCCATATTCAGCGGATCGACATCACGCCAGACCTCGACAACGGTAATTTTGAATTGCAAATCCCCATCGCGCAATGGCATCGAGGATTGCGCTTATCCTGCACCCTTATTGACGAGACCGGAACAACAGTCGCTCATACGGAGACGGAGATGCGCAACAACTCCACAGGCAGCGCATCCCTCCACTTAACCCAAGAGAACTTGCACTTATGGAACCCTGGCAAACCATATCTCTACACCCTGCGCATCACGCTATCCCAGCACGATGGAACAGTGCTCGATAGCATAGACAGCTACGCCGGTATGCGCTCCATAGCCATAGAGGGAAACGCCGTGCTCGTCAACGGCAGTCCGGTGTTCCAGCGTTTGGTGCTCGACCAAGGCTATTGGCCGGAAACATTGATGACGGCACCGGACGACCATGCACTCGAACAAGACATCGTCCTCTCCATGCAGGCGGGATTCAATGGGGCACGACTGCATCAAAAGGTGTTCGAGGGACGATATCTCTACCATGCGGACAGACTCGGATACTTGGTATGGGCGGAGTTTGGCGACTGGGGCGTTTCCAGCGGCATTGGACCCAAAGGAAACAACCAGCATCCCACCGCCTCATTCATCACGCAATGGATAGAGGCTGTCAGCCGAGACTATTCGCACCCCTGCATCATCGGCTGGTGTCCGCTAAACGAAACCTACCAATTGCTGACCGATGACATCACCGTTCTGGACGACGTAACTGCAGGCATGTTCACAGCCACCAAAGCCATCGATTCCACCCGTCCCGTCATCGACGCCAGCGGGTATTCGCATCGTGTCGCCGATACCGACATCTATGACGCGCATTCCTACGAACAAGACCCTGCGAAGTTCCGTGATCTCGTCTCCGGGAACGAGTTCCCCTTCATCAATACGCTGGACAATGGTGACATCATGTCGGTGTCCTACAACGGCCAGCCCTATTTCATCAGCGAGTTCGGGGGCATCTGGTGGAATCCGGATCTCGCTCGCGAAAACTCACGCGTCAACGATAACGCGCAATCATGGGGATATGGCAGTCGCGTAAGATCAGAAGCAGAGTTTTATCAACGTTTCGAGGGCCTTATCGATGTGCTCAGCGAGGATCAGCGCATGTTCGGCTATTGCTATACACAGCTTACCGATGTGTTCCAAGAGCAGAATGGACTATATGCTTTTGACCGCACCGCGAAATTCGACACCGTCCGCTTGAAAGCCATACAGATCGACGCCGCTGCACGCCATCGAAGAATTATAATGTAGCAGATAGCTTAATGAAGAGACGCGCGCATTGCTGAAAGGTTACGCCATGACAATGAAGCCCTTGCCACATCAACGATGCAACAAAGCACGGCCCAGCATCGTTGATGTGGCAAGGGCGGCGGGAGTCTCCAGCAAAACCGTATCCAATGTGCTGCATAACCGCGATGTGGTCAAACCGGAAACCCGCCAGCGCGTCGAACAGGTCATTGCCGATCTCCAGTACCATCCCAACATGGTGAGCAGACAGCTGAGATACGGGAAGAGCAACGTTCTCATGTTGGCACTGCCTGAACTAACCACAACATACTTTTCCGTTCTTGCGCATGAAGTGATGAAATACACGCAGCAGAAGGGCTATACACTGCTCATCACCGAGACGCTGGGAGACAAGGACAAGGAAGCTCAGGCTCTCAAGGGCATCGACACCTGTGCCGTGGACGGCATCATTCTCAGCACGCTGATCCTGACCGGCGACGAAGTGTGGACGAAAAGAACCGATATTCCCATCGTCCTGCTCGGAGAACGGTCCCAGGACAGTCTCATAACCCATGTGGGCATAGACAATCAGGCATCAGGTTATGATCTGACCACACATCTGATTGATCAGGGATGCCGTCATATCCTGTTTTTAGGTGCCGACCTGGCAAAACCTTATGGAACAGGCTGGCTGCGCATGTGCGGCTACCGCAAGGCATTGGAACAACACAGATTGTCTTTCGAGACGGCCTTTATACGCCCCTGCGACTACACCTACTCTGCGGGCATGATGGCTACCCACATGGCGCTGCATGAAGGAATGAAGTTTGACAGCTTGGTCTGCGGCAATGATGCTATAGCCATAGGCGCGATGAGGGAGCTGCGCATCAATGGCATAGCAGTTCCGAACACGGTCAAAGTCGTCGGATGGGACGATTCTCCGGAGGGGCGTTTTTCCAATCCAACGCTGACATCCGTTGCGATCAATGTGTCCAAAATCGCCGCTTCCGCGGTAGACGCGGTTATTCTGGCTTCCGAGAGGCAGACCACGCAAAGCAGCGAAATTAACGTGGATTACTCGCTGAATATTCGAGAAAGTTCCACTACATTGTGGACGGTCTAGATGGGATAACATGACAAACCCCGGCGGCTTCAGCGAGCCGGCCGGGGTTTTCTATGCCTTGATTGCAGGTAAGACTACTTGCGCTGGTGGCGGGTCTTACGCAGCAGTTTGCGGTGCTTCTTCTTGCTCATCCGCTTGCGGCGCTTCTTGATGACAGAACCCATCTGAAGCCTCCATTCCGATTAATCGTAAAAGTTGCAACTCGCCCAATAGTACACGTGTTACCAGACAGAGGGAACACGCACGCACAATTGCGCAACCCACCGGCGGCGACAACGGCAATCACCGGCATATTTGCGCAATACGTTGCGCTTTACAGCGGGAACTTCTGGTAGAAACGCTCGACGGCGGCCTTGGCACCGGCGGCCCGGAACACCACGGTATCGTTCTGCCAGATAGCCACGGCGTTCTTGTCGTCCAAGGCATCCACCTTAACCGTGTAGGAACCGGTGGTGCTGCCGGAGACCTTCACATTGCCGGCAGCCAATTCATCACCGGTCTGAGCCGAAGCAAGAGCATCATACTGGGTCTTGGCATTGTCGGAAGCGGACCACTGAGCAATAATCAGCGTCACATCCTTGGCCTTGTCTCCGGTGGAATATGTAAGCGTGTACTCTTCGAGCGGCGTGGCAGCGGTCCAAGTGGTGGAAGCCTCGGCCTTGGTGCGCGCATAGTTCAACACGCTATCCGGCATGGCCTTCAGCAGTTCAGTGGCATCATCCGGTAACGCCGTGGCCTCGATGGTCGGCTTGGTGGGCTCGGCCGATGCGGCGGCCTGCTGCTTGCCCTGAACACTGGTTTCGTCCTTCTTAATGGCCCAACCCGGCCATACGAAAGCCGAAAGCACTGCAAGAATAATGACGACCGCAGCGGCAACCACTACTGCAATCAGCTTGCCATGGGACTGCGTAGACGAAGAGTTCTCAGTATTAGTCATGGCTTTGATTCTCTCACAGCCGCGTGACGCTGGCGACTATGTCGTTCCTGATTGAGGTGAATATATCGTGAATCGGTAGAAATCTACCGCTTTGTATATCACCGGCTACTGTTGAAGGTATGGCGAAATCAAGTGTGCAGTACGTGTGTTCCGAATGCGGATGGAACGGCCCGAAGTGGTATGGCCGTTGCCCTGAATGTGGGCAATGGGGAACGGTCGAGGAGTTTCATGAAGCCCGTCCGGCTGCGGGTTCACACACCGCTGCGCCCGGGCGGACATCACGCACACGATCGGCGGCCGTGCCGGACACCGCGCGTGCCGCAGCCAAGCCGATTACCGAAATCGGTACGGAAACCGTGGAACGCTTGGGCACGGGGTTTTCCGAATTCGATCGTGTGCTGGGCGGCGGCGTAGTGCCAGGTTCGGTAACGTTGATTGCCGGTGAGCCCGGCATCGGCAAGTCAACACTGCTGCTGCAGACGGCCGGTAATATCGCCAGGGCAGTGGCTGAAGGCCAGACAATCAACGCTGCTGGGAGAGGCCAATCATCGCATCGGTCTTCCGGATTAGCCTCGACTCGCGCTCACACGGTGCTCTATATTTCCGGTGAGGAGTCACAGGCACAGGTGCGTCTACGCGCCACCCGCATTAATGCAGTGGAACCGAATCTACTGCTTGCCGCCACCACCGATCTGGCTACCGTATTGGGCTTAATAGAGCAGAACAAACCGGCACTGGCCATCGTCGATTCGGCACAGACCATTGTTTCGCAGGAAGTCGATGGCATCTCGGGCGGTTCCACACAGGTGCGAGAGGTGGCAAGCGCCCTGATCGACACCGCCAAAACTCTCGATATCCCCGTGTTTTTGGTGGGTCATGTGACCAAGGACGGCTCGATTGCCGGGCCTCGTACCCTCGAGCATTTGGTCGACGTGGTCTGCCAGTTTGAGGGAGACAGCGAAACGGCCCTCAGAATGCTCAGAGCAGCGAAAAACCGTTTTGGCCCGACCGATGAGGTGGGGTGCTTCGACATGAGCGGCGAAGGCATCGAAGAAGTCACCGACCCCGCCGGACTGTTCTTGTCCGGAGATGGCCCGGAATCAGCCAATGACGCTCCCGTGGAGGGCACATGCGTGACATTCACGCTGGACGGCCATCGCAGCCTGCCTATCGAAGTGCAAGCATTGGTCACCAATTCAGTGCTGCCTACGCCAAGGCGTGCCGTCAATGGCGTGGATCCCAGCCGCATTGCCATGTTGGTCGCCGTGCTGTACCGGCACAGCAAACTCAATCTGCTTTCCAACGATCTGTATATTTCCACCATTGCCGGAGGTCAGGCCAAGGAGCCCGGTTCGGATCTGGCCATTGTTGGAGCGCTGGCAAGCGCGGCCACATCGAAGCCGATTGCCCGCTCCACCTGTGCCATCGGAGAAATATCGTTGACCGGGCAGGTTCGTCCTGTACCGCGCATGGAATATCGTTTGCGCGAGGCAGCACGCCTCGGGTTCACTACGGCGGTCATTCCACCCTTGCGCAAACCGGTGCATGTTGATGAGCTGAAACTCGTCGAGGCGAGCACGCTTGCCGATGCGCTTCATGCATTAGGCGTACGGAAGTAATGGGCAGTGTCAAGCGGTAAGGCGCTTGGTTTCCTCCACATTGCGCTTGAGTTCCGCAACCAGCTGGTCCGGTCCATCGAACTTGACTTGGGGGCGCAGGAAACCCACGAATTCCACGCGGACATTGTGCCCATACAGGTCGAGCCAGTCGTCGGTGATGGCATATGCCTCGACCACACGCTCGTGAAGTCCGGTCTTCTCGCTGAAAGTAGGCTTGGTGCCGATGGAAATGGCGGCAGGCCAACGGTTGTCGCCATCCACCAGCCAGCCGGCATAGACGCCGTCCACAGGAATGTATCCCTGTGTTTCCGAGCCGAGATTGGCGGTGGGGAATCCGATGGTACGGCCTCGCTCCTCGCCGTGCACCACTTTGCCTTCGATGGCGTGCGGCACGCCCAAAATGGCGTTGGCGTCTTGAATGCGCCCGTGGGCAAGCAGATAGCGCACATTAGTGGAACTCCAGGCGCGCATGGCCTTGGCTTGATTCTTCTTGCTCCAGGCACGGCGCTCGGCCTTGGTGGCATTGGCCAGCGGGTCGGCAGGCTCGCCCCATTCGGTCGGGGCTTCGGGCCGGAAATCACGCGGAATACGCACTTCGCCAGGACCACGGTCATCAACCACATCAAGTTCAAAGACACCGGTGGCGGCGGCGAGGTTGGCGATATGCTTGACATCGCCTGCGCGTCCCTTGCCCATGGCGGCGTCCTGGCCAAGTACCAACGTGCGCATGCCGAGCTTGCCGGTCAGCTGGCCAAGGAAAAAGATGTAGGACTTATCCGCAAAAGCCAGCGTGTAATGAACCACCAATACATGATCCACGCCAAACTCTTCAAGACGACGCAGACGCTCGTCAATGCCGGTCAGCGCATCGGCATCCACATTGCTCTGTGTCGGTTCCTCACCGTTGTGCGCGCCGGCCCAGCCGTGCACGAACGCAGGACGCGGATCAAACAGAATGACGATGGAAAACGCGTCATGCCGATGAGCGAGTTCCACCACACGGTTGATCACGGCCTGATGACCCAAATGCATGCCATCAAATGCGCCCAGCGTCACCACGGCCTTCTTGTCGTTGCTGAACGAAGGCCAGGCAATCGAGCCTTCGGCGTCAGGAGTCAAGTGCGTGATTTCCATAAGTTGTGTGGTTCCTTTATTCGTGCATTCAATCAAGTCTCGCTGTACGCGAGTTTACGCGAGGGGGAATACGGTGATCGGCTTGGCCTGATGGCCATTCGCCCTCTCGATGATGGCCACCACATCATGGGTTTGCGGCACGATGGCGGCGGCAGGCTCATGAATCGTGCGCTCGATGCGACGCCCAAAACGCAGCTCCGCAGCTTCCTCCGGCGTGATGTCAAGAGCGGGCATGGCGCTGCGGGCGGCCTGTTCCATGGTCAATGAGCGACCAATCAGCCATGCGCATCGACCAGCGCCGTCAAACCCTTCCGGGGTGTCGAGCACGCACTTATTGCGAGTGATGGTTTCGCCTTCGCGATTGGTAAACGTTTTCTGCTCGGTATGAGCCGTGACCGTATGGGTCTGCGTCTCGCTCACCGCATCAGGCGAAAGAAGCCCGCTGGTGTCGTCCGGCAGAGCGAAGTTGCCGACTCTGGTGCGGCGCAAACAGGTCAGATAACCACCGACACCCAACTTGTCGCCCAAGTCACGGGCCAATGCGCGAATATACGTACCCGACGAGCAGCTGACGCGTACATCGACGTCCAATACTGAAACCATTCCGCGCTCTTGCAACGCTTCATCAGACTGTTTCCCCGTCACGAATCCACTGCGAATAGCCAGCACAGTGAATTCGCTGATAGTGACCGGACGTGGCTTAAGCTCCACATCCTTGCCTTCGCGGGCCAAGTCATAAGCCCGCTGACCATTGATTTTGATGGCGGAAAAAGTGTTGGGAATTTGCTCGATATCGCCGGTGAAGTTGGCGGCGATAGTGCGAGTGAGTAGCTGCTGCCACGAGGAAGCTGGCAATGATGATGGTCCCTCGCTATGACCACCTTCAGTCAGCTGCGACGACAGCTCCAGCCAGCGGGAGCGGACTTCGTCATCGACAAGCACCTCGCCTTCGGCATCGTCGGTGGTGGTGCGCAAGCCGAGACGAATGGTGGCCTCATAGGTTTTATCATGTGCAACGATGGCATTGAGCAGACGCGTGGCATGGCCGAATGCGATGACCAACGCTCCGGTGGCCATCGGATCAAGTGTGCCGGCGTGACCGACTTTCTTGATATGCAACGCGCCGCGCACGGCGGCCACTGCATCGAAACTGGTCACGCCTTGCGGCTTGTCGATGACGAGCAGGCCGCTTGGAGTTGTTTGAGGCATATGCGGTGTTCCCTTTATCCATGCCTTCGGCATGGTCTCTCCCTCTACCCCCCTGGGGCACCTCCCTCGTCAGAGGGAGGTTGCGGGGAAACTACTCTTCGTCGGAAGAGTATTCCTCATCGTTGAGGTCTTCATCTTCCGGCTCGTCGTCGTGCTTATAGGGGTCGGCGTCGCCGGCGTAGTGAGCGGTGGCGCGGGCGCGCGCAAGATCCTCATCGCGCTTCTTGGCCATAGCCAAAATATCTTCGATCTCGTGGGCCTCGCCGGGCACTTCATCAAACACAAACTGCAGTTGCGGGGTCAGGCGCAAGCCGGCCTTGTGGCCCACCAAAGTACGCAGATGTCCCTTGGCCTGATCGAGAGCCTGCTGGGCACGCTTACGTTCGCCATCCTCGTGGCCTTCATGACCAAGCTGGGTCCAGTAGATCTTGGCGATCTGCAAATCATTGGTCACACGCACTTCCGTGACGGTGATGCTGGACAGTCGCTTGTCGTGCAGCTCATGCTCGATGGACGAGGCGACCACACGCTGAATCAGAGCCGCAATACGCGCGGCACGTGGGTTGGTTCCTGCCATGGGAATTTCCTTTTCTGTCATGTTTCTAGCTCCCCCTAGGAGGGGGAGCTGTCGTCGTTAGACGACTGAGGGGCTGAGCCGTTAAGCGAACAGCCCAGTGGGCTGTTCGTAGGCGAAGTAGCGGCGATAGCCGCAAATCAAGTGAATACAAAAATAGAGGAGGCATCCAGCAAAAACCGGAGCCCCCTCAGTCTGCTTCGCAGCCGGCTCCCCCTAAAAGGGGGAGCCGATAAAAGCGAGGGGCTCTCCTTGAGGAGAACCAGAATGACTACTTGCGCTCGACTTCCTGCATCTCGAAGGTCTCGATGATGTCGCCAAGCTCGATGTCGTTGAAGGTGCCGAGGTTGATACCAGCCTCGTAGCCTTCCTTGACGGACTGCACATCGTCCTTGAAACGACGCAGCGAAGAAATCTCGAGGTCGTTGACCGTGGCCACGCCATTGCGCAGAATACGGCACTTCGTACCACGCTTGACCTCACCGTCCTGCACCATAACGCCGGCGATGTTGCCGAACTTGGAGGAACGGAAGATCTCGCGGATCTCGGAGTGGGAGGTGACGACCTCTTCGTATTCCGGCTTGAGCATGCCCTTGAGGGATGCCTCGATGTCTTCGATTGCGCGGTAGATGACCGAGTAGTACTTGATTTCCACGCCCTCGCGCTCGGCGAGGTCCGCGACCTGACGGTTCGGACGCACGTTGAAGCCGATGATGACGGCCTTGTCGACCGTGGCAAGGTTGACATCGTTCTGGGTAATCGCGCCGACGCCGCGGTGGATGACCTGGATGCCGACCTCGTCGGACACCTCGATCTTCATCAAGGAATCCTCGAGCGCCTCGACCGAACCGGACGAATCGCCCTTGATGACGATGTTGAGCATATCGATCTCGGACTCGGCGAACTTCTTCTTGAAGTCCTCAAGGGAGACGACCTTGCGACGCTTGGCCAGCTGAGCAGCGCGCTCGGTAGCCTGACGCTTCTCAGCAATCTGGCGGGCGGCACGATCATCGGAAGCCACCAGGAACAAGTCGCCGGCGGTGGGCACGGAGGTCAGGCCCAGCACCTGGACAGGCGTGGACGGGCCAGCCGCATCCATGGCACGACCGTTTTCGTCCAACATGGCACGCACACGACCATACGAGGTGCCGGCCACGATGGCATCGCCCACGTGGAGCGTACCGGACTGCACCAGCACGGTGGCCACGGCACCACGGCCCTTGTCGAGTCGGGCTTCGACGGTGGCACCACGGGCGTCCATGTCGGGGTTGGCGCGCAGATCAAGCTCGGCATCGGCCGTGAGCAGCACGGCTTCGAGCAGCTTATCGACGTTGGTGCCCTGCTTGGCGGAGATATCGACGAACATGGTGTCGCCACCGTACTCCTCAGGAACAAGACCGAACTCGGTGAGCTGGCCACGGACCTTCTCCGGGTTGGCACCGGGCACATCGATCTTGTTGACGGCCACGACGATCGGCACCTTGGCGGCCTGAGCATGGTTAATAGCCTCAACGGTCTGAGGCATCACACCATCGTCAGCTGCGACCACAAGAATTGCGACGTCGGTAAGCTCGGCACCGCGGGCACGCATAGCGGTGAACGCCTCATGGCCAGGGGTATCAAGGAAGGTGATCTTGCGAGGTTCGCCCTCAAGATCCACCGTGACCTGGTATGCACCGATACGCTGGGTGATGCCGCCGGCCTCACGTGCGATGACGTTGGTCTTGCGGATGGTATCCAGCAGTCGGGTCTTACCATGATCGACATGGCCCATGACGGTGACGACCGGTGGACGAGGTTTCAGATCCTCATCATCCTGCAGCTCTTCCTCGTCAAGGTTGATGTCGAACTGCTGAAGCAGTTCCTTGTCTTCCTCCTCGGCGGAAACAAGCTGGATGTTCCAGCCGATTTCCTCACCCAGGATCTGGAAGGTCTCTTCGTCCAGGGACTGGGTGGCGGTAGCCATCTGGCCCAGGTGGAAGAGCACGGTGACCAGTGCGGCCTGGTTGACGTTAATCTTCTCCGCCAGATCAGCCAAGGAAGCACCCTGACGCAGGCGGATGGTCTGGCCGTTGCCGTTGGGGATGCGAACGCCACCGATGGTCGGTGCTTTCAGCTCCTCATACTCATGACGCTTTGCCAGACGGTTCTTACGGGCCTTAGAGGACTTGCCGCCCTGACGGCCGAAAGCACCAGCAGTACCGCCGCGACCACCGCGACCACCGCCGCGTGCGGGACCATTGCTCGGGGCTCCGCCACCCTGGAAGTTGCTGCCGCCGCCTTGGCCGCCACGGAATCCACCGCGAGCGCCGCCGCCTTGTGCGGCACCACCCTGACCCGGACGGTTATGACCCCATTGGCCGGGACGAGGACCGCCCTGGCCGCCTTGGCCCGGACGACCACCGCGGAATCCACCACGGCCTTGACCCTGACCCTGGCCTGGACGACCGGGACGGCCGCCACGACCACCTTCAGTGGTCGGACGAGCCATCGGATGCGGGCGCGGAATATCGCCCGGAGTCGGAGAGTGCATGCCCTGCTTACGGGAGAACGGGTTATTGCCCGGACGCGGACCCTGCGCATGCGGGCGCGGAATCGCGTTGGAAGCGTTGCCTCCAGCAGTCGGACGAGGACCGCCCTGGCCACCACGGTTGTTCTGGTGCTGACCGGGCTGGCCACCGTTCGGACGCCCCTGGCCCTGACGATTACCGTTCGGGCGGCCTTGACCCTGACGGCTCGGACGACCGCCGTTATCGTGCTGATTATTGTGACGTGCGGGAGCCGGAGCCGCAGGACGTTCCGCCTGCGGGCGCGGGCCCGGAGTTGCTGCAGCCGGTGCGGCACCCTGATGTGTTGCAGAGGCAGCCGGCTTGTGCTGTGCCGGCTTGGCCGCAGGCTTCTGTGCAGAAGCTGCGGGCTTGGCATCGCCCTTATCGTCCTTGTCGAACGCGGCCTTCAGACGACGTGCCACCGGCGGTTCAATCGTAGAGGAAGCGGACTTAACGAATTCACCCATGTCCTTGAGCTTCTCAAGAACGGTCTTGCTATCGACGTTCAAGTCCTTAGCCAGTTCGTATACGCGTGGTTTCGCCACTAATTACTCCTATCTGTGACCACGCGTACATGGGCGTGGTCAGTTGGTGATGACGGCAAGCCTACCCTGTCTCATCGTGCGACCATGATCGTGTTACCTCGTCTCTGGTGTGGGAGATTTTGCGCACACTGCGCCAACCCACATACGCCAATCCAGCATACTCATAGCGCTGGATAGCACGGAATAGCGCGAGCCGCGTCATTGTTGACGCGGCTCGCAATGTACATCCGCCGGCTACTCGGAATCATTCGATCCGGAAGCCGGGCTCTCCCAAGCTATTCGGCCTGTGCTGCAGCCTGCTCGGCAGCCTGTTCTTCAGCGACCTTCTTGGCATGCGCCTCGGCGGATTCGATGCCGATCTTCCAGCCGGTGAGCTTGGCGGCCAGACGGGCGTTCTGACCTTCCTTGCCGATGGCAAGAGACAGCTGATCATCGTGGATGAAGGCGATTGCGGTCTTGTTCTTCTCGCTGATCACCTGTACGCCGGTGGCCACGGCCGGAGACAGCGCGGCAGCCACGAACTTGGCCGGATCATCGGAGTAGTCGACGATGTCGATCTTCTCCGGTCCGAGGTTCTCCATGACGGCACGCACGCGAGCGCCGCTGGGGCCGATCAGAGCACCCTTCGGGTTGACGCCATCGGTGTTGGCCTTGACCGCAAGCTTGGTGCGGGCACCGGCCTCGCGGGCAATCGCCATGATGGACACGGCACCGGAAACCAGTTCCGGCACCTCGCGTTCGAACAGCTTGCGCACCAGTTCCGGGTGGGAGCGGGAGACCACGATTTCCGGGCCCTTGATGCCGCGGGCCACATTCACCACGTATACGCGGATGCGTTCGCCGTGACGGTAGCGCTCACCCGGCACCTGCTCGCGGCGAGGCAGAATGGCTTCGACCTCACCCATGGCAACATGTACGTTGGTGGGATCGGAAGCATCCTGCTGGATGATGCCGGTAACCAGCTTGCCCTTTTGTCCGGAGAAGGCGCCGAACACCTTCTCATCCTCGACTTTGCGGAACAGTTGGGTGATGACCTGACGCGCGGTTGCGGCGGCGAGTCGGCCAAAGTCGTGCGGGGTGTCGTCGTATTCCTCACCCAGTTCCGGCGCGGGGTGCGGATCGTCTTCAGTGGGTTCGACCGGAATATCGTCGGCCGCCCACACAGTAAAACTGCCGGCGCGCTCATCGAGTTCCACACGGGCGTGCTTGGCCGCATGCGGGGTCTTGAGGTAAGCAAGACGAAGAGCCTCTGCCAGCGCATCGTCCAAGGTTTCGGGGTCGATTCCTTGCTCGGCGGCAAGCTTATGCATTCCTGTCAGGTCCAGTTCCATCGATCCGTACCTCCTATGAAGTTATGTGGCGAATGGCCTTGAGTGGTCACAGTTAGCTATTAGTGTAGATTTCCATGCAGACACGCTCCCCCTTGACTGGTTTCCGCCGACTCATGGCCGGCGTATGCGCGGGTGCGTTCATATGTTCGCTTTCCGCATGCTCGATGCCTCGATTGGCGGACCGAGCCGAAGCGGAACGAACGATGAGTCCCTGCGAGAGCGCGCTGACGTTGGCGAACTTTGCCACGACTCCGGCCAAGGGCACTCCGCTCATGGTGCAGTACGGCAACGGATTGGCCGCTCCCCTGGCATGGATCGATGTTGCCGGACACTGTTCCGGGCGCTTTGCCGAAGGAACGTTGCGCAACGCCCAGACCAAGCAACGATTGACCGTGCTGGCCGGCAAATTCGGACAAAGCGCGCCAGAAGTCACGCCGGCCCGTCTTGATGGCATCACTTCCGCAACCATCGACCGATCGGCATTGGATGCGATGGCTATTGCCGAGGACCGCGCCGGATTTGCCCTCGAAGTGTTGGCCGCCCGCGGGGTGACAGCCGGTGCAACACTCACATTGAGCGACATGCATAAGACCGCCGGACAGCAGTTGGTGTCGCTGGCGAATAGGCGCTTCAGCGATTCTGGTTCAACTGCCGACGCCGGCGACAGCCAAGACCCACGGCAAAAGGTCTATGCCATCGACCAGTTGCTGGCCGATCCGGCCACCATCGAAGACAAGGCCAGCGGACAAACCGTGCCTACGGCTTCCGCCATCGAAATGGATTGCGCCCGTGCTGAAATCAAGGCCGTGGCCGATTCCACCTCCCAATCCGACAGCGATACCTTGCTAGTGCTTGCCGCCCTGGCCGCCAAGCATGCATACACCGCATTCCAGCTTGGTTATCCCTCCGGAGACTCCGCTTTGTTTGCGTAGGGATATAGACGGCACAGGCAGATCGCCCGATTACGCGCAAAAAACAGGAACTGCACGTTACCGAGCGAGCTTGGTCGAGGCACGCTCCACCACGGTGAAATCGGTGGTGTAGGTGCGCGCCGGCCCGGAATATCCTTCAATGCGTTCGATAAGCATATCCACGGCATGTTTGGCGTAATCATCCACATGCGGATCGATGGTGGTCAGCGCCGGCACCGAGTACTCGGATTCCGGCACATTGTCGAAGCCGATGAGTTGTGCATCGGCCGGTACTCGCAGCCCACGCCGCTGCAATTCGTGAATAGCACCGAGCGCGATGGCATCGTTGAGACACAGCACCGCCTGAGGGCACGGCAACGAATCCAGCATGGATGCCGCGGCCTGCACGCCGCCATGCTGGTTCCAGCCGAGCAGAGGAATGACATACCGCCAATCCACGGTCAGACCGCGCTCTTCATGAGCCTGCACATACCCCTGGATACGCAGCGACTGCGTGCCGTCGCGCTGATCGCGAACGTCCTCCCAACCATGCATGTCGGGTGAGGCGCCGATAACGGCGATGGTTCTCACACCTGTGTCCAGCAAACGCCCGACCGCGAACCGCACCGCCTCGGTGTTCGGCATGGTCACCTGATCGCATTTCCCATACGGCAGATAATCGCCGCCCAACACCACCGGATACGGCTGCTGAAGTACCTCACCCTTGTTCTCCAGCGCGCGTTCGGTAAAGAAAATCCACCCATCCGCACCCAGCGGTATGTCTCTTCGATATTGTCGGCCAGACCCATGCCACCCGAGCCATAGGTATTGATGATGACGCCATACTCGCGTTGCTTGGCGAACTCGATAACAGGCAATGCGGCTACCGCACCAACGCAAAGCCCCCGAAGTGCAAGACTTCGGGGGCTTGGTTGCGGATGAAGCGAGATTCGAACTCGCGGAGGCTTTCACCTCACACGCTTTCGAGGCGTGCTCCTTAGACCGCTCGGACATTCATCCATGCTGCCCAAAAGGCAACTTGTTTATTATGCCACATCCCGACGACGCGGCAAGTCGGGGTTTTGTGAGTCTACGCCACCTGTTCATGCACGGAAGCATTGACCCACTGGGTCTGCTGGACGTTGTAGCCGGAGAATATGCCGATGTCGAGCATGCAGTCGCGGTAGTCGCGGCCGTGGGCGATGGTGATGTAGTTGTCGTCCACCAAACGATTATGCGTGGGATCCAAGCCGACCCATCGGCCATCCTGATAGACCTCAACCCAAGCGTGAGTGGCGCCTTCTCCCCCGAGCAGTCCTGCAATGTACCGGGCAGTCAGGCCGACATGCCGGCACACGGACAGCATCACATGCGCATAGTCCTGGCATACGCCTTTGCGCTGCGCCAAGGCCTGTTCGGCGGTGGTGCGAATCGTGGTGGATCCGGGAGTATATACAAAAGCTTTGTACACCTCGTCCATCACTTCGGCAGCCTGCTGCACCGGCGTAGCATCAGCAGGCAGCGCGGCAAGACGATCACGGCATACAGCAATCATCGCCTCTACGGATGGGCCAGGAATGGTCAGCGCAGAATTGAACCGGTAGAGCGGCTTGTAGATTTCCTTCTTGATGTGTTCGTTGTCCACAAAGGCGATGCCGGTCACCGAATAGCTGAACATGTCGTGCGGCTCGGGCGCAAAGCCGGTCATCACCACGGAATCAAAGGAATCGATGGTGGTTTCGAGTTCGGTCTCTGGCTGAATCTTCACTTCGACGTCAATCACTTGCTGGCGCGGACCGGTGGCCGGTATGCAGCGCAACTGGAACCTGTGGTCGGTGACCGGCGAGCTGAAGGACAGCTTCATCTCATAGTCGAACACGAGTTTTTTCACGACGTCTCCTGCACAATACTCACGCACCGGCGGCCGGCACATCTCGGGATAGCAGCACTACCGATACAGTGGCCGCCGCACCCGCTCGCAAAAATGTAGCGAGCGCATACGGCTTGAAGCCATACCACCATACCATTGCAACCTGTCAGGGGCGCTTGGCATCCATGTTCATGGAGCTGAGCGAGCCCATGTCCTTGATGGCCAAAGCGCTGACTCTGCCGGAATAATCGTCAAGGTACTTCTTCAGAGAATCGGCCACCTCCTGATATCCGCGAGACGGCAGCTGGCCGACAAGCCAGCTCAGTCCGTCGGCGAAACAGCTCGGCAACGGCATACCGTCGAGAATCATCGAATAGGAGGCCAGCTTCTTCAGCGGGGCTTCCATTTCTTCCATCGTGAGCCCAAAACGGGTGTACAAATCGATGCGTTCCAGATACTTGCCGATGAAGATAAAGGCCTTTAGCGTGGGATCGACTGGCGAATTCTCGATGCCGCCCCAGAAGGCGAGCATGTCATCGGTGATGTCTCGCTGGTTGTAGATGTCCTCGGCATCGGCCGCATGCTTGGCGGCATCTGTAATGTTGGTCATCGCCAGTTCGACGTATTGCAGCAGTCGGGAGCTCAGTTCCGGGCGCAGAATCACGGCATTGTTGAACGCGGAGGTAACTGCGGAACGCACGGAGTCCGGGTTCGAGCCGTCGTACAGGAAGCTTTCCACGAACCCATCAAAGTCCTCGAAGTCCTCGGGCAGATCGAGGGCATGAGCGAAGGGCCGGAAGGCGTCTACATCAGTGTCCATCACACGGTCATAGAACGGGAAGAACTGGTTCAGGGTGGTGAAGGCACGTTCGGTGTATCGGCCCAACCAATACAGGTTGTCCGCTTTAGAAGCGGTGACCAAGGCCAGCGAATGGTGACGCGACTGACTCAGCAGGTTCGCCACCTGCACCTCGGTACCGTATTCGTGTTCCACTCCGGTCTCCGGCGCCAACACCCACGTATCTTTGAATCCACCGCCCTGCGACGAGTTGACGATCATCTGGCCAGGCACGGACGAATAACGGGTCAGGCCCGAATACCACACATGCGTGTTCTTGCCGGTCACCACGAAGGCGCGCAAATCGCATTTGCGCGGCGACATTTCGCCGGTCTTCGGATCGACCACGTCGATATCGCGGAACTGAATGACCTCCTGTGCAATGAATCGACGTGGCTCCTCCTTAATGCGGTCGGCCAATTCCTCACGTGCGGCGGCATCCAGCGACGAGCCGAATACCACACCATAGCCGCCGGCCTCGGCCACATCCTTAATCACCAGCTCGCCCATACGATTCAGGACTTCCTTACGGTCGGCCTCAAACATAGGCATGTAGGTGGGAGCGTTGTGGAGGATGGGCTCTTCGCCGAGATAGTACTTAATCATCTGCGGCACGAAGTAGTAGATGGCCTTGTCGTCGGCCGCGCCGTTACCGGGAGCATTGACGATAGCCACATTGCCGGCACGGTAGGCGGACAGGAGCCCGGGCACACCAATCACGGAGTCGGGGTTGAAGGAGAACGGATCGAGGAACTCGTCGGAGAGACGGCGGTAGACCACGCCCACACGGTGACGCTTGCCGGCGTAATCCAAGAAATAGACCTTGTTGTCCACCACTTCAAGGTCTTCAGGGAAGGCAAGTGCGGCACCGGTTTTCTCAGCCAAGTAGGCATGTTCGAAGAACGCGGAATTGTATCGGCCTGGCGTGAGGACCACGGCGATACCTTCAGTAGAGACGAAATCCATGGCTTTGCGCAGTAGACGCGGATATTCACGGTTGTCTCGGATACGCACGTCACGGAACAGTCGTGGAGAGATACGGCGTTCGATATCGCGTACGAACAGCGGGTAGCTGGCACCGGACGGAATACGCAGGTTGTCTTCCAGCACCCACCAGCGGCCGTCCTCACCCTGGACCAAATCCTCACCGGCGATATGCGCGAAAATGCCACCGGGAGGGGTCACACCGTTGACCTGCGGGAAGTATCCGACAGACGTGTAGACGTATTCCTCCGGCACCACACCGTCATGAATGATGGCCTTGTCCGAATAGATGTCTTTCAGGTAGGCGTTGAGTGCGTTGACACGCTGCTTCAGGCCTTTCTCAAGCTCATCAAACTCGTCGGATTCAATAATGCGTGGCACAGGATCGTATGGAAACAAACGGTCGTGGTATTCGCCGTTCTTGTAGATGCCGAAGCGCACGCCGTTGCGGGACAGCTCACGGTTGATTGCCTCACGGCGATTCACCAGTTCGTGGGCCAGTCGGCGTGCCGCGGATTCAATCATCGTACCTGCTCCTTGCTCTGACGGCTACAGGCTTGCCATGCTTGAGGCGTACGCTGACGCCGCAAGCCGCAACCGGGTTTGATGGTTTCAACCTAGGCGGCACCCGTTTCAGCAAATGTGCGGGTTTGTTACGGGCAGGTCACTTGCAGGTTCATGAAATCTACAAAGTACGTACGGCACGAATGGCTTCGGCACGAGCAGCCAACTGGTCATCCGCCGGATATTCGATATGTTCCAGAGTCAGCCCTTGCGGTGCGATTGGCCCGCTTGACCCCTCTCGCACCGGATTGGCCATCTTGTCCGCAAACCATTCCAGCGTTTTGCGCCCCGAACCAACCTTGATCGAGGAACCGACCAGCGAACGAACCATATTGCGAGCAAAAGCATCGGCCACAATCGTGAATACAACCAAGCCGGATTCCAGCGACGGCGTCCGGTATGCCTCGTTCTCAGCCAATACGTCTGGCACCAACGAGGCAACCGGCACTCGGCGCCAGTAGGCCGTCTTGACTTCACGAATCGTGGTACCACCCGGATTCGGCGTGGCAAACGAACCAAAATCATGCAGGCCAATGGTCATGACGGCAGCGGCATTCATCGCATCCAAATCCAGCGACTCATCCACGCGCAGTACACAGCCGCGCAGCCGGGGGTCCACTTCGGATGAACGGTCGGCAACACGGTACACATACGTGCGCTCCAACGCGGAGAACCGCGCATCGAATCCCTGCGGCGCAATGGCGATGCCGTGAATCACAATGTCAGCAGGCAGCACGGCTTTAAGCCTGCGAGCCAATGCTTCGGCCAGCGGCACATCCATATGCCCCTGGCAACAAGCAAGTGTTTCATCAGACACATCCAGATGCGCCACCTGATGCGAAGCGTGCACACCGGTATCCGTACGACCGGCCACAGTCAGTCGCAGCGGCTCTCTCTCGTCACCGACCGGCACACGCAGCACCTTGTGCAACGCATCCTCGATAGTTCCCTGCACCGTGCGCAGCTCAGGCTGCTTGGCCCAGCCGTAGAATCCGCCGCCGTCATAGGCAAGGTCGATGCGTAGTCGTGTCATAGTCCATCATCTTAATGATCACGATGATAATTCGACTTTTGATGCGATGCCGGCATACAGAGACGAACCAGCATACAGAGACGAACCGGCTATGGTCGAATAACGCAAAGGACTGGAACCCAAATGGATTCCAGCCCTTTAAGCTAGCTATGCGACCTAGCGGTCAGCTCACTCGGCCTTCTCGGCCTTCTCGGCTTCCTCAGCAGGAGCCTCAGCCTCAGCGGCAGCGGTCTCCTCGACCGGAGCCTCAGCAGCTTCAGCAGCCTCGGTCTCGACGGCCGGAGCCTCTTCCTCGGCAACCTTAGTGGCAGCCTCGGCTTCCTTCACGACAGCCTTCTTGTCAACCGGCTCGGTGACGAGCTCGATGATGGCGGCCGGAGCGTTATCGCCAACGCGCGGAGCGATCTTGACGATACGAGTGTAGCCACCTTCACGCTGCTCCATCTGCTCAGCGATCTGGGTGAACAGAATGTGCACCACAGACTTGTTGCGGATGACGCGCATCACGCGACGGCGAGAGTGCAGATCACCGCGCTTGGCGAAGGTGATCAGGCGCTCAGCCAGCGGACGAAGACGCTTGGCCTTCGGCAGCGTGGTGGTGATTTGGCCATTCTGGAACAGGCTGGTCGCCATGTTTGCCAGCATGAGGCGCTCGTGCGCAGGGCTGGAAGCCAGACGCGGGCCCTTCTTAGGTGTAGGCATGGGTTTACTCCTTATTGTCCGAAGCAGGCAAGCAGGTGGGCATGTGCCCGAGCATCCGCTTGCCGTGCGAACAGACGGTTAATCAAAAGCGACGAATCACTCGTCTTCCGGCGAGAAGAAGGTGCCGCCTTCGAGGTTATTGGTGTCGAAGGCCATCGGCGAAGACTTGAGGCTCAGACCCAGAGTCTGCAGCTTCTCCTTGACTTCGTCAATCGACTTCATACCGAAATTGCGGATGTCGAGCAGATCCTGCTCGGTGTGGGAGACGAGCTCACCGATGGTGTGGACACCCTCACGCTTGAGGCAGTTGTAAGAACGCTGCGTCAGGTTGAGATCCTCAATCGGGACGGCCATCTCGGGGTTGGTCTCCTCGGCCACCGGGGCCGGACCAACCTCGACGCCTTCGGCCTGGGCATTGAGCTCGCGGCACAGGCCGAAAAGCTCCACCAGGGTCGAACCGGCGGAAGCCACCGCATCACGCGGGGAGATGGCGGGCTTGGTCTCCACGTCCAGAATGAGCTTGTCGAAGTCCGTGCGCTGTTCCACACGGGTGGCCTCGACCTTGTAGCTCACCTTGAGCACCGGGGAGTAGATGGAATCGACCGGAATACGGCCAATCTCATCGGTGTCCTGCTTGTTCATCTGGGCAGGCACGTAGCCACGGCCACGCTCAACGGTGAACTCGATCTCGAGTTCGCCGTCCTCGGCGAGGGTAGCGATGTGCTGCTCCGGATTGGCAATGGTGACGCCAGACGGCGGGGTGATGTCCCCGGCAGTAGCCTCGCCCTTGCCGCTCTTGCGCAGGTACATGACCACAGGCTCGTCATACTCGCTGGTGAGCACGATGCCCTTGATGTTGAGCAGGATCTCGGTGACGTCTTCCTGAACACCCGGCAGAGTAGTGAACTCATGCAGGGCTCCGGAGATACGCACGGAGGTCACGGCAGCACCCGGGATCGAACTCAGCAGCGTGCGACGCAACGAGTTACCGAGCGTGTAGCCGAAGCCAGGCTCGAGAGGCTCGATGGTGAAGCGAGAGCGCTGCGGATTCAGAGATTCCTCGGTCAGAGTCGGACGCTGTGCAATAAGCACTGTGGTTATCCTTTCAGCTTGAACTCGGTGGTGCACTCACCGGCTAAGCGGTTTTGGATGGATTGGTATTGCTGAGTGCTCAGACGCGACGACGCTTCGGAGGACGAACGCCGTTGTGGGCTTGCGGGGTGACGTCGGTGATGGAACCGACCTCGAGGCCCGCGGACTGCAGGGAGCGGATAGCGGTTTCACGACCGGAACCCGGGCCCTTGACGAACACGTCGACCTTCTTGACACCGTGCTCCATCGCCTTGCGGGCGGCGGACTCGGCAGCCATACCAGCGGCGTACGGAGTGGACTTACGGGAGCCCTTGAAACCGACGTCGCCACCGGATGCCCAGGACACCACGGCGCCAGACGGATCGGTGATCGAGATGATCGTGTTGTTGAAAGTGGACTTGATGTGAGCCTGGCCGACCGGGACCGACTTGCGGTCACGACGACGGGGCTTACGAGCGGCTTGCTTAGGCGCTGCCATTGACCCTCGTTTCCTAGTAACGAACTTATTTGTTGACGTCCGAACGATGGGATGGAACTCATCCCGTGGCTCGGAGCATGCCACCTATTACTTGGTGGCCTTCTTCTTTCCGGCGACCGTACGCTTCGGGCCCTTGCGGGTACGGGCGTTGGTCTTGGTGCGCTGACCGCGCACAGGAAGTCCCTTACGGTGACGCTGGCCTTGGTAGCAGTTGATCTGAATCTTGCGACGAATATCTGCATCGACTTCACGACGCAGGTCACCCTCGATCTTGTAGTTAGCTTCGAGGTAGTCACGCAGCGTGATCAGCTGCTCGTCGGTAAGATCCTTGACGCGGATGTCCGGATTAATACCGGTCGCGGCAAGCGTTTCCTTGGCACGAGTACGACCAACACCGAAAATGTAGGTGAGGGCGATCTCGATGCGCTTCTCATTGGGGATGTCGACTCCGGCAAGACGTGCCATTGCGATTCCTTCTTGTTGCCGTAGGTCTTGCACCCACTCGTCCGGTCTCCCGGCACGGGCCTACGTACCCGTGGTTCAGTGTCGTTCCCTTGCGGGAAGCACTGTGAGAGAGTGCCTTATTTACTTAGTGCCGCTGGAGAATCTGCTCTCAGCCCTGACGCTGCTTGTGGCGGGGGTTGACGCAGATCACCATGACGCGGCCGTGACGGCGGATCACGCGGCAGTTTTCGCAGATCCTCTTCACGCTAGGGCTGACCTTCATGGTTATCCTTTTCTTGTGTACCTTTACTTGTAGCGGTACGTAATGCGTCCGCGGTTCAGGTCGTAGGGGCTCATTTCCAGCACGACACGGTCCTGCGGCAGGATGCGAATGTAATTCTTACGCATCTTGCCGGAAATCGTGGCGAGCACGATGTGCTTGTTCTCGAGTTCGACGCGGAACATCGCGTTGGGCAGTGCTTCCACTACCTGTCCTTCGACCTCAATCACACCGTCTTTTGCCATGCGCCTCTAGTCCTATTCCGTTGGATGATTACTGTGGCATATCCGAAGACACACCAACTGTCAACTATATACGCACATACCCCTATGCGACACTCGGCGTGTCGCATAGGGGTATGTGCGAAATGTTGTGGTAGCCGCTAGGCTTGCCGCCTCTACTGCAGGTGGCTGATGATGCGGCGGCTGATCTCGTCGATGTCGCCGACACCGTTGACCACGACCAGCAGACCGCGGGACTCGTAGATGTCGAGCAGCGGGGCGGTTTCCTTCTCGTAGGTTTCCAAACGCTTGGCGATGGCCTCCGGGGTGTCATCAGCACGACCCTGCTCGGCGGCACGCTTCTTCATGCGCTCCAGCAGCACGTCACGGGCGGCTTCGAGAGCCACCACGTGGTCGAGCGGAGTGCCGAGATCGGCCAGCATTTCGTCAAGTGCGGTGACCTGGGCGGCGTTGCGCGGGTAGCCATCAAGAATCCAGCCGTTGGCACAGTCTTCCTTGGCCAGACGATCCTTGACGATCTTGTTGGTCAGGGAATCCGGAACCAGCTCGCCCTTATCGGTGTAGCTCATCGCTTCAAGACCGAGTTCGGTCTTGTTCTTGATGTTGTAGCGGAAGATATCGCCGGTGGAGATGGTGGGGATGTTGAAGTGCTCAGCGAGCAGCGCAGCCTGGGTGCCTTTGCCCACGCCTTGAGGTCCCATGATGAGCAGACGCATGGTGGTCTCCTTTTATGTTGAAAATTAATACGGCTTTGGCTCCCTTGTTAAGGGAACCATTGAGTTATATGTGGGAGGAAACGGATTGCTCCGTCAGTCGACAGCCCACAGGGCTGTCTCCTTCCTCGCGCTGACGCTTGCTGAGCGGGCGTCAGCCTTCCTTATGATCCACGTTCTCGAGCAGGAAGCCGGTGTACTGGAACTGCTCGGTCTGGGCCTTGGCCTGACGCAGGGTGTCGAGGCCGACGCCGGCGATAATCAGGATGGTGGTACCACCGAACGGCAGCTTGGCATTGAGTCCGAGGGCCATGATGAGCACGGTCGGAATCAGGGCCACGAACAGCAGGTAGACGGCACCGACGGTGTTGAGTCGGTTCATCACGTAGGTCAGGTAGCGGCTGGTGGCGTTGCCGGCGCGGATGCCGGGGATGAAGCCGCCGTACTGCTTCATGTTGTCTGCGGTCTCGTCCGGGTTGAACGTGATCGAGGTGTAGAAGAAGCAGAAGAACACAATCATCAGGGCATACAGCGCGATGTACCACACCGAAGTGGTGTTCGCGAGGTTGCTGTTGATCCACTTGACCCAAGACTGGTCGGACTTGCCGAACTGGGCGATCAGGGTCGGGATGGCCAGAATCGAGGAGGCGAAGATGGGCGGAATAACGCCGGACATATTGATCTTGAGCGGCAGGTAGGTGGAGGAGCCACCGTACATCTTGCGTCCAATCATGCGTCGGGTGTACTGCACCGGCACGCGGCGCTGGCACAGTTCCACGAAGTCAACGAAGATGAGGATGACCACGAGCACGCCCACAACGATGCCGAACTTCAGCCAATCGCCATCAGTGCCGTTGGTGCCGTAGCCAATCTCCCACAGCTGCGGCAGGAAGCCGGAGCATATGGACATGAAGATCAAGATGGACATGCCCTGGCCGATGCCCTTGTCGGTCACAAGCTCGGCCATCCACATGATCAGGCCGGTGCCGCCGGTCATGATCAGCACCATGACCACGAGGTTCCACACGGAGCCGTCCGGAATGACCTGGTCACACTTGTAGTTGAACAGGGCGCCGGAGCGAGCGGTGACCAAAATGGTGGTGGACTGGAGTACAGCCAAACCAATGGTCAGGTAACGGGTGTACTGGGTGAGCTTGGCCTCACCGGACTGACCCTCCTTGTGCAGGGCCTCGAAGCGTGGAATAACCACACGCAGCAGCTGCACAACGATGGATGCGGTGATGTACGGCATGACGCCCAGCGCGAAGATGGACAGCTGAAGCATAGCGCCACCAGAGAAGAGGTTCACCAATCCGATGAAGTTCTCCTGTGAGGCGCTACCAATGGTGGCCATGCACTTGTTCACCACGTTGTAGTCCACGCCCGGCGTCGGAATGAACGAACCGATGCGGTAGACGATGATGATGAACAGGACGAAGAGAATCTTCTTCCTCAGCTCTTTGGTCTTCAGGGCCTGGATTAGTGTCCTCACCTGGGTTTCCTCCCACTAGCGCGCACTCGACGCGCGAAATACACAAACTATCGAACGAGCATAGTCTAACGTGCCTACTTCAGACAACTGTGCGTCTCGTCAATGCTTGCTGAATATGACTTTATGGAGAACGCATCTCCCCGAAAATCGGGTATTGTATCGGCGCCAGCGAATGTAGGACTTGATGCTGAGACCGCATCACTGCACGCGGAACGCCATCAATGATCTCGATAGGTCATAGTGATAGCAGTGCCCCCGACCACCAGATAGGCGGACGGGGGCACAGAGCTATATTCAGCGTTTCGCGCGGACTAATCAGTCCTCAACGACGGAGCCGCCGGCAGCTTCGATCTTGGACTTGGCGGAAGCCGAAGCCTTGACACCCTTGAGGGTGAATGCCACGGTGGTTTCGCCTTCGCCCAGAACCTTGACCGGAGCGTTGCCACGGACGACGCCCTTGGCAACCAGATCCTCGGCAGTCACTTCGCCGCCCTGAGGGAAGACCTCAACGAGACGAGCAATGTTGACCACCTGGAACTCCACACGGAACGGGTTCTTGAAGCCACGGAGCTTCGGCAGGCGCATGTACAGCGGCAGCTGGCCACCTTCGAAGCCAGGACGCACGTGAGTGCGCTTGGTCTGGCCCTTGGCGCCACGACCGGAAGTCTTGCCCTTGGAGCCTTCACCGCGACCCACGCGGGTGCGGTCCTTCTTGGCGCCCGGGGCGGGCTTCAAATCGTGCATCTGCAGGATTTCGTTATCTGCCATAATCAGTCAACCTCCTCGACGGTGACCAGGTGACGCACGGCGTTCACCAGACCACGGTTGGCCGGGGTATCCTCGCGGATCACGGTCTTGCCGATCTTGTTCAGGCCGAGGGTCTTGACGGTGGCGCGCTGAGCCGGAGTACGGTTCACGATGCCGTGGTGCAGGGTAATCTTCAGGTTCTTAGCCATGAGTATCACTCACCATCCTTCTCTTCAGCGGCCTTCTTGGCAGCCTCTTCACGAGCCTTGCGAGCCTCATCGATACCAGCGGCACGAGCGCGCAGCAGGGCATCGGGAGCGACCTCGTTGAGGGCCAGACCACGACGGGCGGCGATCTCCTCGGGCTCTTCGAGCTGCTTGAGAGCGTCGACGGTAGCGCGCACCACGTTAACGGCGGTGGCGGAGCCCATCGACTTGGTCAGGACGTCGGTGATGCCTGCGCATTCCATGACGGCGCGCACGGAGCCACCGGCGATTACACCGGTACCCGGGGCAGCAGGACGCAGCAGAACGGTACCGGCGGCGTCGTGACCCTGAACCGGGTGGGTGATGGTGCCACGGACGCGAGGCACAGAGAACATGTGCTTCTTGGCGTCCAGCTGGCCCTTGGCGATGGCGGCCGGGACTTCACGGGACTTGCCGTAGCCGACACCCACGGTGCCGTTACCGTCGCCCACTACCACGAGAGCAGCGAAGCTGAAGGTACGACCACCCTTGTGGGTCTTGGACACACGGTTGATGGTCACCACGCGATCGAGCAGTTCGTCGCCGCGGTTTTCCTCACGACGGTTACGACGCTCGCCACGACGGCCTTCACCGCGCTGGCCACGACGACCCTTGCGGTCCTCGTTGTTGGATTCGGTCGCCACAGTGTTCTGAGTTTCTTCAGCCACTTGGGTTTCCTTAGTTTCGTTGTCGCTCACAGTGCAAGACCTCCCTCGCGGGCGCCATCAGCAACGGCTGCGACGCGACCGGTGTACTTGTTGCCACCGCGGTCGAAAACGACCTCGGTGATGCCGGCAGCCTTGGCCTTATCGGCGATCAGCTCGCCGACCTTCTTGGCGGCCTCGGTCTTGGTGCCCTTGAAACCGGCAAAGTCGGCCTGCAGGGTGGAGGCGGACACGAGAGTCACGCCCTTGGTGTCGTCGACCACCTGAGCAACCATGTGACGGTTGGAACGGGTGACCACCAGGCGCGGACGCTCGGCGGTACCGGAGATGCGCTTGCGGATACGCATGTGACGGCGCTTGAGAGCAACCTTCTTGCCTTTTCCGAGAATAGCTACGCTCATATCACTTACCAGCCTTTCCAGCCTTGCGCAGGATGCGCTCATCGGCGTACTTGACGCCCTTGCCCTTGTAGGGTTCCGGAGCGCGCAGCTTGCGGATGTTGGCGGCGACCTGGCCCACAGCCTGCTTGTCAATGCCCTCGACAACCACGTGGTTGGCGTCGGTCACCTTGAAGGTGATACCTTCGGGCGGGTTGACGGTGATGGTGTGGGAGTAGCCGAGGAAGAACTCGATGCCCTTGCCCTTGGCGACGGCGCGGTAACCGGTGCCGACGATCTCAAGAGTCTTGGAGTAGCCATCGTGCACACCCTTGACCATGCCGGCCATGATGGAACGAGCCAGACCGTGCTTGGCACGGGTCGGACGCAGGTCATCAGCCGGGGTAACGATGATCTCGTTGCCCTCAACGGCAGCGGTGATGCCTTCCGGAATCACGTAGGAATCAGAACCCTTGGCGCCCTTGGCCGAGAAGTTCTGACCTTCAATCTTGACTTCAACGCCAGCGGGGATGGCGATGGGGAGCTTACCAATATGCGATGCCATGTTTCAGCTCTCCTTTCTCACCACACGAAGGCGACAATTTCGCCGCCAATGCCTCGATCGAGGCATTCCTTCTGAGTCAGCAGTCCCGAGGAAGTCGAGATGATGGCGATACCCAGGCCACCGAGCGGCATCGGCAGGGAGTCGGACTTCGCGTAACGACGAAGGCCCGGCTTGGAGATGCGCTTGATGCCCTGAATGGAACGCTCACCGTTCGGACCGTACTTGAGGGTGACCTCAAGAGTCTGGCCGACCTTGGCTTCCTTAGCGGTGAAGTCCTTGATGTAGCCTTCGCGCTTCAGGATCTCGGCGATGTTCGCCTTGAACTTGGAGTACGGCATATCCACGGTCTCGTGCTTTGCCGCGCTCGCATTACGCAGACGCGTAAGCATGTCTGCGATCGGATCTGTCATTGTCATTTGGGCTTGTTGCCCTTTCTCGCTATGGTTTCCGCCGCCCTCACGCTTCTTCTAGAAGCGGTTGGGCCGCGGACCTTCAGCGTCGATGTTTACCAACTGGACTTCGTAACGCCGGGCAGTTCACCGCGGTGAGCCTTCTCACGAAGGCAGATGCGGCACAGGCCGAACTTGCGGTAGACGGAGTGGGGACGACCGCAGACCTGGCAGCGCGTGTAAGCGCGCACCTTGAACTTCGGCTTGCCGGCCGCCTTGTTCTTAAGAGCGGTTTTTGCCATATCAGTTCTCCTTGAAGGGGAAGCCGAGGTGCTTCAAGAGCGCGTAAGCTTCCGTGTCGTCCTTGGTGGAGGTCACCACAGTGATGTCCATACCGCGCACGTGATCGATCGAATCAGGATCGATCTCGTGGAACATGGACTGCTCGGTGAGACCAAAGTTGTAGTTGCCCTGGCCATCGAACTGGTGGCCGTTGATACCGCGGAAGTCGCGGATACGGGGCAGCGCAAGGGTCAGCAGACGATCCAGGAACTCCCACATACGGTCGCCGCGCAGGGTGACGTATGCACCGATGGCCTGGCCTTCACGCAGGTGGAACTGCGCAACGGACTTCTTGGCCTTGGTGATCTTCGGCTTCTGGCCGGTGATCAGGGTGAGATCCTTGACAGCGCCTTCGATGAGCTTGGAGTCGCGAGCTGCGGCACCGACGCCCATGGAGACGACGACCTTCTGCACACGAGCAACCTGCATCGGGTTGGAGTACTTGAACTCCTTCTCGAGCTCAGGGACGATCTGCTCGTTGTACTTGACCTTCAAGCGCGGGGTGGCCGGCGCTTCGACAGTAGTATCGGTCATGCCAGCTCCTTTCCGGACTTCTTGGCGACGCGTACACGCACGGCCTTGACCTTGCCGTCACGCGCCTCTTCCTTAACAGTGATGCCCACGCGGGTCGGCTGCTTGGTCTCCGGGTCGATGACCATCACGTTGGAGCGATGGATCGGAGCCTCAGTGGAGACGATGCCAGCCTGCTGGCCCTGCTGCGTGGCGCGCACGTGCTTCTTGACGATCTGCACGCCTTCGACGATCAGTCGGTCGTTGTCCAGCACCTGCTTGACAGTGCCTTCCTTACCGCGATCCTTGCCGCGAATGACCTTGACCAGGTCGCCGCTCTTAATCTTGGCTGCCATGTCAGATCACCTCCGGGGCGAGGGACACGATCTTCATGAACTTGTGCTCACGCAGTTCACGACCAACCGGTCCGAAGATACGAGTGCCCTTCGGTTCACGGCCGGAGCCGAGAATAACGGCGGCGTTCTCGTCGAACTTGATGTAGGAACCATCCGCACGGCGGGATTCCTTGACGGTACGGACGACAACGGCCTTCACCACGTCGCCCTTCTTGACCGACCCGCCAGGAATGGCGTCCTTGACGGAGGCGACGATCACGTCGCCGATGCCGGCATAGCGTCGCTTCGATCCGCCGAGCACGCGGATGGCGAGGAGTTCCTTCGCACCCGTGTTGTCGGCGACATGAAGCCGCGTTTCCTGCTGAATCATTGATTCTCCTTAGCCGAGCTGGTTCTCCCCATTTACCGGGGCACCTTGGTCTTCCGAGGTGCCCCGGTAAATGGCGAGCCTTGCCGAACTTTACTTACTTGGCGCGCTCGATAATGGATTCGAGACGCCAGCGCTTGGTCTTGCTCAGAGGCCGAGTTTCCATAATACTCACGAGGTCGCCAATGTGGGCGTCGTTGTGTTCATCATGGGCCTTGACCTTGCTGGTGGAACGAACGACCTTGCCATACAGCGGGTGGGTCGAACGCTGCTCGAGCTCGACGGTAATCGTCTTGTCCATCTTGTCGGACACGACGTAGCCGCGGCGAACCTTACGGAAGTTACGCTCTTCAGCCATAATCACTTCTCCTTGGATTCGGTAGCGGCCGGCTCCTGGCTGATGCCAAGCTCACGCTCGCGCAGCACAGTGTACATGCGAGCGATGTCGCTCTTGACAGCCTTGAGACGGGCGGTGTTCTCGAGCTGACCAGTGGCGTGCTGGAAGCGCAGGTTGAACAGCTCTTCCTTGGACTTCTTGAGGAAGCCTTCGATTTCCGCGTTGGTCTTCTCGTTGAGATTCTTGATGGAGTAATCAGCGGTACCGACTGCCATCAGATATCACCACCTTCACGTGCGATAATGCGGCACTTCATCGGGAGCTTGTCGATAGCACGACGGAGGGCTTCGCGAGCGACGTCCTCAGACACACCACCGATCTCGAACATCACGCGACCAGGGCGGACGTTCGCGATCCAGAACTCCGGGGCGCCCTTACCGGAACCCATTCGGGCGCCGAGCGGGTGCTTGGTCAACGGACGATCCGGGAAGATCGTGATCCACACGCGGCCACCACGCTTAATGTAGCGGGTCATGGCGATACGTGCGGCCTCGATCTGACGATTGGTCACGTAGGCCGGGGCAAGAGCCTGGATGCCGAAATCACCGAAGTTGATCTCGTTGCCGCCCTTGGACATGCCAGAACGCACGGGGCGGTGCTGCTTGCGGTACTTAGTCCTCTTGGGGATAAGCATTCTTGCTCACTCCTTCGTTTCTGCAGCGGCAGTGGCCTCGGCAGGAGCCTCGGCCTTGGGGGCCTGAGCATTCTGCTGAGCGGCGGAACGGTTGCCACGGCGCGGGCGGCGATCGCCACGACGGCCCGGACGGTTGTTCTGCTGAGCCTGCTGCTCTTCGAACTCGGATTCGGTCATATCGCCCTTGTAGATCCACACCTTGACGCCGATGCGGCCGTAGGTGGTCTTGGCCTCGAAGAAGCCGTAATCGATGAGGGCACGGAGGGTCTGCAGCGGAACGCGGCCCTCGCGATAGAACTCGGAACGGCTCATTTCCGCACCGCCGAGGCGGCCGGAGAGCTTGATGCGGATACCCTTGGCACCAGCGTGCATGGCGTCCTGCTGAGCCTTGCGCATGGCACGACGGAAGGTGACGCGGTTGGTCAACTGCTCGGCGATGCCCTGAGCGACGAGCTGGGCGTCCAGCGCGGCGTTCTTGACTTCGAAGATGTTGAGCTGAACCTGCTTGCCGGTCAACTTCTCCAGCTTGGCGCGAACGCGCTCAGCCTCGGCGCCACGACGACCGATCACAATGCCCGGACGGGCGGTGTGAATGTCCACGCGGACACGGTCACGGGTGCGCTCGATGACGATGCGGGACACGCCTGCGCGCTCGAGATCCTTGCTCATTTCCTTACGGATCTGATCGTCCTCGAGAACGAAGTCGCGGTAGCGTTCGCCGGCCTTGTTGGAGTCAGAGAACCACTTGGAACGGTGATTCTCGGTGATGCCCAGGCGGTAGCCAAACGGATTGATCTTCTGACCCATCTTTAGCGGGCTCCTTCCTTGGTAGCAACAACGACCGTGATGTGGGAGGTGCGCTTGTTGATACGAGCGGCGCGGCCCTGGGCACGAGCGCGGAAGCGCTTGAGGGTCACACCTTCGTCAACGAAGGTCTCCTTGATGAACAGGTCGTTCTCGCGGAACGGCTCGCCGGCCTTGTCGGCCTTCACGCGGGCGTTGGCAATGGCGCTCTCCAGGGTCTTGCGGACCGGAAGGGCCGCAGCCTGAGGGGCGAACTTCAAAATGGTGACGGCGTCGGTGGCCTTCTTGCCGCGGATGAGGTCGACCATGCGGCGAGCCTTGCGCGGCGTCACGCGGACGTGACGAGCGATTGCTTTAGCTTCCATGTTCTATTCCTTATCCTTAGCGGCGGGCTTTCTTGTCGTCCTTCACGTGACCCTTGAAGGTCTTCGTGGGGGCGAACTCACCCAGCTTGTGACCAACCATGGCCTCGGTGACGAACACCGGGACATGCTTGCGACCATCGTGAACGGCGAAGGTGTGTCCGATGAAATCAGGGGTGATCATCGAACGACGGGACCATGTCTTGATGACGTTCTTGGTACCCTTCTCGTTCTGCTCGTCGACTTTCTTCTGCAAGTGGGCGTCGACGAAGGGGCCCTTCTTGATGCTACGAGTCATCTTCTCGATACTCCCTTACTTGCGGTTCTTGCCGGACGGACGACGACGAACAATCATCTTGTTCGAAGCCTTCTTCGGACGACGAGTACGAACTTCGCCCTTGCCCCACGGAGAAACCGGCGGCTTACCACCGCGGGTACGACCGCCGTGCGGGTGGTCGACCGGGTTCATGGACTCACCACGGGTGACCGGACGCTTGCCGATCCAACGGGCGCGACCGGCCTTGCCGAGCTGCACGTTGGCGTGGTCTTCGTTGCCGACCTCACCAACGGTGGCGCGGCAGCGAGCGTCGACGTTACGGATTTCGCCGGACGGCATACGCAGCTGGGCGTAAGCGCCATCCTTGGCGACGAGCTGAACGGCAGCACCAGCGGAGCGAGCAATCTTGGCGCCACCCAGCGGGCGGAGCTCAATCGCGTGAACCACGGTACCGGTCGGGATGTTCTTCAGCGGCAGGTTGTTGCCCGGCTTGATATCAGCCTGAGCACCAGTCTCGATGACGTCGCCCTGCTTAACACCCTTCGGCGCGATGATGTAGCGCTTCTCGCCATCTGCGAAGTGCAGGAGGGCGATACGGGCGGAACGGTTCGGATCGTATTCGATCTCGGCGACCTTGGCGGGCACGCCGTCCTTGTCCCAACGCTTGAAGTCGATGAGACGGTACTGGCGCTTGTGACCACCACCGCGGTGACGGGAGGTGATACGGCCGTAAGAGTTACGACCGCCGGTCTTGGAGTTCTTGCGAACCAGCGACTTCTCAGGCGTGGAGCGCGTCAGATCGGAGAAATCCGAGACGGACGCGTTGCGGCGACCTGCGGACGTCGGCTTGTAAACGCGGATAGCCATAATATAGTTCTTCCTTTAACTTTTCTCGGCTAGCCTTCAGTTGCCAAAGATGTCGATCGTCTGGCCCTCGGCGACGGTCACGATCGCGCGCTTCTGGGAAGCACGCTGGCCGAAACCGGTGCGGGTGCGCTGCTTCTTGCCAGCGCGGTTGAGGGTGTTGACGTTCGTCACCTTGACCTTGAAGATCTCTTCAATTGCCTGCTTGATCTGCACCTTGTTCGCGTCCTTGGCCACCACGAAGGTGTACTGGCCACGGTCGGAAAGGGCGTAGCTCTTCTCAGAGACGACGGGCTTCAAAATCACGTCGTGCGCGGGCTTGTGAATAGCGACCATCTAAATCAGGCCTCCTTCGGCTCGGTCTTGGCAGCCACGAAAGCTTCGAAAGCTTCCTTGGTGAAGACCACGTACTGAGCGGTGATCACGTCGTACGTGTTGAGCTGATCGACGAAAATCGGGTGAACGGTCGGGATGTTGCGCACGGAGAGCCACTCGTTGATGTTGTCACGAGTGAAGACGACCGTGGTGAACTTGTCCTCGGTGATCGGGCTCAGAGCGGCGACAGCAGCCTTGGTGGACGGCTCGGTGATACCGAAGTCCACGACGGCGATGCGGCCGGCGTTGGCGCGATCAGACAGGGCGTAGCGCAGAGCTGCGGCCTTCATCTTCTTGGGGGTGCGCTGGGAGTAGTCGCGCGGCTGCGGGCCGAACACGACACCACCGTGGTACCACTGCGGAGCGCGGATGGAGCCCTGACGAGCACGACCGGTGCCCTTCTGCTTCCACGGCTTCTTGCCGCCGCCGGAAACCATGCCACGAGTCTTGGTGGCGTGGGTGCCCTGACGGGCAGCAGCGAGCTGAGCGGTAACAACCTGGTGAATCAGCGGGATGTGAGCCTTGACGTCTTCAGCGGAAACACCGAAGAGTTCGACCGGAGCCTCGACGGTACCGGCGGCCTGGCCCTTGGCGTCAGTGACGTTCAGAGTAACGTTTGCCATGGTTTATCAGGCTCCCTTCACGGCCGAACGGACGAGAACGATGCCGCCCTTGGGGCCAGGAATGGCGCCCTTGATGGCGATGATGCCGTTCTCGACATCAGCGGAGACGACGGTCAGGTTCTGGGTAGTGGCGGTCACATGACCCATGCGGCCGGCCATACGCTTGCCCTTGAGAATACGGCTCGGAGTGGCGCATGCGCCCACAGAGCCAGGACGGCGCTCGTTCTTGTGAGAGCCGTGAGTACGGCGGTAGGACTTGAAGCCCCAACGCTTGATAGTGCCGGCGAAGCCCTTACCCTTGGTAGTGCCGGTCACGTCGACCTCAGTGCCCTCTTCGAACAGGTCGGCGGCCAGTTCCTGGCCAGCCTCGAACTGATCGACGTCGTCGGTGCGCACCTCAACGAGGTGGCGACGCGGGGTGACACCAGCCTTGGCAAAGTGGCCAGCCAGCGGCTTGGTCACCTTGGTCGGATCGATGGCGCCGTAGCCGAGCTGGACAGCCTTGTAGCCGTCGGATTCCTCGGTCTTCACGGCAGTCACCACATTGGTGGACACGTCGACAAGAGTAACGGGCACGAAGAAGCCGTTCTCGTCCCACACCTGGGACATGCCGAGCTTCTTGCCCAGCAGAGCCTTGCGATTAGACATAATGCTTCCTCCTCCCTTACAGCTTGATTTCGATGTTGACATCCGCAGGCAAATCGATGTGCATCAGGGAGTCCACGGCCTTGGGGGTCGGGTCCACGATGTCGATGAGGCGCTTGTGAGTGCGCATCTCGAAGTGCTCGCGAGAATCCTTGTACTTGTGAGGAGAACGGATAACACAGAAGACGTTCTTCTCGGTCGGCAGCGGAACGGGGCCAACTACAGTTGCGCCCGCGTTCGTCACCGTTTCGACGATTTTCTTCGCCGATTGGTCGATGACCTCATGGTCATAGGACTTAAGCCTGATGCGGATTTTCTGTCCCGCCATTGCCGTCCGCCCTTTCTAGCGATGTTCGTTGTACTGTTTACCAACCTGCTTCTTCAGGGCACCGGCGCGCATGGCCTCCCTTGGACATACGTCCTCTGGCGGTCATCCGACATCAGTGCGCGGTCTCCGTTCGCCACCTACAAGAAGTGGTTCCCGGCCCGCGCTCGCTTTTTCAATTCCAATTTGCGAGCCCAAATCAGGCAACTTGTTTATTCAACCATCGAGGCGGGACACTGGAATCCGCGCGTGTCGCGTGCTCGCGCCGACCATACTCTCATAAACCATCAAAAAAGATTACTTGACTCGATACGAATAGGTTGGCGATTGCGGGTGAACGGCCAATTGCAGAAACCGGGAATCGTCTGCTCGTACACACGTGTCATAAATCACGCACCAAATATGAACGTTCGGATTGTGACGTACAGCACTGGGCGTTACGCTAAGCGACGTGACACAATCACTGGCAAAAAACATCAAACCCATTCACGAACATGGCGCAAACGTGCTGTACCAACATGGCACCCTGGCCCTACTGGTACCAGGCCTGCTGGAAGGCACCACCACCATCGGCGAGCTGCTCAAGCACGGCGATACGGGTATCGGCACCGGCGAAGGGCTCGACGGCGAGCTCATTATCTTGGATGGGGTCGCATATAAGGTCGGCCAATCCGGTGTGGCCGAGCGCGTGCCAGATGATTTCACGATGCCGTTTGCCAACAGCCATAGGGCGGCATTCCAGTATCAGTGCGAACGCGAAGATATTGGTCTTGAGGAACTGAACAAGAAAATCGTTGAGGCCAACGGTCGCGCGAACACCTTCTTCTCGGTGGTGGTGCGCGGCACGTTCAGTTTCATCAAGACCCGCGCGGTCATCAAGCAACAGGCACCCTACCCCACGTTGGTGGAAGTGGCCGATCGACAGGCCGTGTTCCTGCGCCACGATGTCAAAGGCACCATGCTCGGATACTTCTCCCCTGTGATGTTTCATGGTGCTGCCGTGGCCGGATTCCATGAGCATTTTCTGTCCGACGACCACACGTTCGGCGGGCATGTGCTTGATGCGGTACTCCAACGAGGCAAAATCTACAGTCAGGTATTCGACACCCTAGTACAGCATCTGCCGGTGGATGATCCCGGATACCGCAATCATGATTTCAGTCAGGATCCGATTGCTGAGGCCATCTCCAGTGCCGAAGGCGACATTCGTCCACACAACGAATGATTGCCCGGCCAATAGTCCAAGCCCACTCCCCCATAGCTGGCGGCATTGGCCCTCGGCACTTTCTGGGACGAAACGAATGTTCCTCACTCCCCGTGGCCGGCGGCATTGACTTGCATTGCGAATGATTGCCAAGCCAATAGGCTCGGCTACCCCCACACAGCCTGCGGCATTTACTCGTATCACAAATGATTTCCGCAAGAACAGCGCGAATCCAACTCATATTCTTCGGATAACCGCGCATACCGCGCGCACGCCTGAAATCGGATTCCCACACTGCCGGTATTCGGTTAACACGTTATTAGTCTCACATTGCTCTTACCTAGAACCGGCAGCTACGATACTATTGCCAGCTATGACGGCACAACGCACGACCCGCAAACGTGATTGGTTTGACAATCAGCCCGGCGCATGGGTGATGGTTATGCTGCCCGCAGCGGCAGGCTTCATTATCGGTGGTCCTAATCTTGATACGCTCTGGCTATTGGCGATTTGGGCTTTGTGCTATTGCGTGCAGTTCAGCGCTGCGCACTGGTTCAAGGCACACTTCTCGCACCGCTATCTGCCACCGATGATTGCCTATACCGTGGCACTTACCGTAATTGGCCTGCCATTCCTGATTACGCATACCGGCATACTGCGCTGGGCTCCTTTATATATAGTGCTGGTCGCGCTATCAATGCTGTCCTCGTGGTTGAGGAAGGAGCGCTCGCTGTGGGGCAATGCGGTATCGGTGATTGCCGCGTCGACGATGGCCACGGTAATCGCGTCATTCGGCAGCGCTGCCAAGACGGCATGTGCTATTCCTCTCAACGCGGCGCAAGCCTCGTGCGGAGCCGATACAGACGCCGCACGTGCCATGATTCGGAATATGCCGGGATTCAGCCAGATATTTGAACCCCGTGCCTGGTGGCCCGCTGGTTCTTTGCCCATGAACGGGCTGATTGCCACTGCGCTGTTCGCACTCATGCAATACGGCTCGGTATTGGTGGTCAAAACCATGATTCGAGAACGTGGGAAGCGTTCGTACGTGGCAGCATCGTGGGTATGGCATGTGATGTTGGTGGCGCTGACCATAGTGGCAGGGCATAATCCGTTCCTCATAACAATGAGCGTGCTGCTAATGGCCCGTGCCATCGCCCTGCCTGTGGCCGCTCGGTACCGAACCATGAAACCTGTGGTAACTGGTATTACCGAAGCATTCGCCAGTCTTATTGCTTTTGGCTGCATTCTTGCGGCGGTGTTGATGTAATACCGCCTATGCATAGGGCCTCCACCGCGCGGTGGGAAATACACGTCGCGGTGGCGCCCCAAAGGCTTTCCATCACATAGCAAAATACACAACATATGACAAAGAGCCCGGCCCCGGAATGGGGTCGGACTCCTGTTACGCGGTCATGAAACCGTTTGATCTCATATCGCTAATGGCACATGGCCATTAGACTCTTGCAATCAGCGCTCGGAGGCTTCCTCAGTGGCGGCCTCGCCTTCGCGCTCGATGCGCAGCTTGTGGCCTTCCTCCTGGGAGACGCCGTAGTAGGCACCGACGGCGATGTCCTTCATGTCGTTGATCAGCGGGATGCGCGGGTTAGCCGGGGTGCACTGATCCTCGTAGGCACGCATGCCGATCTGATCAAGCACGGACCAGAAGTAATCCTCATCCACGCCGCAATCCTGGAAGCTCTTGTTCATGCCGAGCTTGTTGTCGCGGTAATCCTCGACGGCCTTAGCCAGGTTCTCCACGGCTTCGGCCGGGGTCTTGCCGGTGTCGATGCCGAGATTGCGGGCGATGTCCTGGTAGCGCTCCGGAGCGACGTACTTGTTGTACTTCGGCCAAGAGGTGGGCTCCTCAGGAATCTGGCCGTTGTAACGAATCACATACGGCAGCAGGATGGAGTTGGTACGGCCGTGGGCGATGTGGCACAGAGCACCGATGGTGTGGGCCATGCCGTGGCACATGCCAAGGAACGCGGAGCCGAACGCCATGCCGGCCATGGTGGCGGCGTTGTGCATCTTCTCCTGGGCGTCGGTCTTGGCCAGGCCGGGCTCGCCGTTGACGGACTCAGCCAGGTTGTCCCAGATGAGCTTGGCAGCGTGCAGCGCCATGCCGTCGGTGAAGTCGTTCGCGTACACGGACACGTAGGCTTCCATCGAGTGGGTCAGGGCGTCGAAGCCGGCGTCGGAGGCCAGCTTGCGCGGCTGGGTGCGGGCCAGCACCGGATCCACGATGGCCACGGACGGGGTCAGGGCGTAGTCGGTGATCGGGTACTTGTAGCCGGTCTTGTGGTCAGTGATCACAGCGAACGGCGTGACTTCGGAACCGGTGCCGGAGGAAGTCGGGATGCACACCAGCTTGGCCTTCTTGCCCAGCGGCGGAATCTTGAAGGCGCGCTTACGGATATCGAAGAACTTCTCGCGCACATCGGAGAAGGCGATTTCCGGGTGCTCGTAGAGCAGCCACATGATCTTGGAGGCGTCCATCGGGGAGCCGCCGCCGACCGCGATGATCGTGTCCGGCTCGAACTCGTCGCGCATCATGGCCGCACCCTTTTCGACGGTCTCGACGGAGGGCTCCGGCTCGACGTAGTCGATGATGCGGAAGGTCACGCGGTTGGAACGGGCACGCAGCTGGTCGATGATCTTGTCGACGATGCCGAGCTGCTCCATGACCTTATCGCAGACGATGACGGCCTTCTCGATGCCGTACATGTCGCGCAGGTACTTGATGGCGTTCGGCTCGAAGTAGGTCTTGGCCGGGATCTTGAACCACTGCATGTTGTTGTTCCTCCGAGCAATGCGCTTGATGTTGACGAGGTTCACGGCCTGCACGTTGCCGGAAACCGAGTTGCCGCCGTAGGAGCCGCAGCCGAGGGTCAGGGACGGGGCGATGGCGTTGTAGATATCACCGATGCCGCCGAGAGAGGAAGGCTGGTTCCAGATGATGCGGCAGGCGTGCATACGAACACCGTACTCGCGCACGAGCTCCTGGTTGTTGGTGTGGATGGCGGCGGTGTGGCCGGCACCCAGCTTGAGCATCTTCTCGCACATCTCGAAGGCCTGCTCCTTGTTATCGGCCTTGAGGACGGCCTGCACCGGAGCAAGCTTCTCGTGGGTCAGCGGCTCATCGTCAGAGACTTCCTTGCACTCCGCGGCGAGGATGGTGGCATCCTCAGGAATGTCGAAGCCGGCGGCCTTGGCGATGAACTGCGGGGACTTGCCCGGCACCACGGAGTTCAGCACCGGCTTTTCACCGGAACCGGCCACGCAGCCGAACATGTACTTCTCGAGCTTGGCCTTCTCTTCGGCATTGACGAAGTAGGCCTTGCGCAGCTTGAGTTCCTTGATGAGCGGGGCGTAGACGTCCTTGTGGGCGATGATGGCCTGCTCGGTGGCGCAGATCATGCCGTAATCGAAGTGCTTGGAGAGCACCAGATCGTTGGCGGCGCGCACGATGTCCACGTCAGAATCGACATAGGCCGGAGCGTTACCGGCGCCCACACCGAGGGCGGGCTTGCCGGAGGAGTAGGCTGCCTTGACCATGCCCGGACCACCGGTGGCGAGGATGGTGGCCACGCCCGGGTGCTGCATCAGGGCGCCGGTGGCCTGGATGGACGGGTGCTCGATCCACTGGATACAGTTCTCAGGAGCACCGGCCTCGATGGCGGCGTCGCGCACGATCTTGGCGGCCTCAACGGAGCACTTCTGTGCGCCAGGATGGAAGCCGAAAACAATCGGGCAGCGGGTCTTCAGGGCGATGAGGGACTTGAAGATGGCGGTGGAGGTCGGGTTGGTGACCGGGGTGACGCCGGCGACCACGCCGACGGGCTCAGCGACTTCGTCGATGCCCATCACGTCGTCTTCGCGAATGATACCGACGGTCTTCTGGCCGGCAAGATAGTTGGTGACGTGCTCGCAGGCGAAGATGTTCTTGGTGGCCTTGTCTTCCACGAGGCCACGGCCGGTCTCGTCGACGGCCATCTTGGCGAGCACGAGGTGCTTGTTCAGAGCGGCGATGGATGCTTTGGCGACGATGCGGTCGACCTGCTTCTGGTCAAGGGCTTCGAATTCGTCAAGAGCCTTGAGCGCCTTGGTGACCAGCGCGTCAACCTCGGCCTCGGCTGCGGCCTGCTTCTCTTCAGGGGTCGGCTTGGTAGCTTCGACCTTCTTCTTTGCTTCTGCCACTTGGGGTCCTCCTCAATCTTCTTGGGGTATATGGCAAAGTACTCGGTTGTGTGACCGCACAGTCACTGTGCCGTCGCAGGCGTTAGGGTTCGCCCGATTCGACCGGAATGGCTTGCGATACGCCGTCACACCAACGTGTGACCTGAGTCACAATATATCGAACGAGTTGCTTCTCTGCATACGCACAAAATCGACGGCGTTTCATGTGTGAAGTTGAGATATTTATGTGTGTATCTGTGCGAAATACCGCACAAATCCTCACTTTATTCATCGATTTGATACTTTTTGTTTGCTTTTTAACGAAAAACACATGCCCGAAAACGGCCCGACCGGCCAACTTTTCTAAAGTTATTTTCTAAAAGTGCCCATTTTCTCCACATTTCTAGAAAATTAGTTTAAAAAAGTATCCGAAATCGCTTACAAATCCAGGATTTTCGCCCCATAACCGCTGTGTCATGCCACATGCAAACCACTTTCATAAAGTACGCTTGCATATATCTCATCTCACGAAGGGGTAATCATGAGGGCAATGCCATCGACCGCAGTCAAAACGCACAACCGCTACGCCATGACCCAGTATCTGTATGGTCACTACCATGTTACCAAGCAGGAGCTGGAACGCGAGCTCGGCCTCAGCCTACCCACCATCACCCAAAACCTGCGTGCGCTGGAAAACGACGGACTCATCCGCAAAGGCGAACTACAGGATTCCACCGGTGGCCGCAAGGCACAGAACTACGAGTTCAATCCTGACCATCGCACCGCCATTGGCGTGGTGATGCAATCCAACGAACTGCGCCTGTGTGCGATCAATCTGTACGGCACCGTCATCGAGAAACACAGCGACTCCCTGCCCTATCGCAACACCAACGTCTACTATCAGCGCATCGGCGGCATCATCAACAACTTCGCCGCCGACGTCGAACAGAAGCACGGCAAAGTGCTCGGCGTCTCGTTCGCCATCCAGGGCATCCTCTCCCCCGACGCCACGACCATCACGTTCGGCACCATCATGGATAACACCGGGCTTACGCTCAACACCATCAGCCAATCGGTGCACTTCCCATGCATGATGATTCACAAATCCGACGCCTCCGCCATGGCCGAGCTTTGGTTCGACACCACGCTCACCGACGCGGTATGCGTGTACTTGGAGCGCCGTCCCGGTGGCGCAGTAATCGTGGGAGGCAAGCTCCACCAAGGCCCAAACCAATGCAATGGCGCTATCGAGCACATGACACTGGTGCCGGGCGGTCGCGAGTGCTACTGCGGCCTTCGCGGCTGCATGGACACCTACTGTTCGACGGAGACTCTGCCCGAGGACTACGAGTCCGTCCCCGGCTTCTTCAGCGTGCTCGAACAGGGCGAGCGCCATCACCGCGAGCGCATGGACGAATGGCTGGATTACGTGGCGCAGGCCGTGGTGAACGCACGTTCGATCATCGCCGGGGATGTGATCATCGGCGGCGAGGCCGCGCAGCATCTTGAGGACAGCGATATCGAGGATCTGAAAGCCCGTGTCATCGCGCACAGTCCGTTCGGCACCGACCACTTCAATCTACGCAAGAGCTACTGCGCCGAGGACCAGAATATTATTGGTGCCGCATTGCGATTCGTCGAGAATTACCTCGATGAGATTTGTGGAACCGGCAGAAGCGAGTAGCGATACAGAAAATCCAAGACCTCCGCCAAAAGTGACAACGCATCTACAATGGAAGCTATGAGAAACCCACCGTTACATCGCTACGCCACTCGCCCAGGGCTGTATTTCACTGACGACGGTGGTGCTGACGTCGTAGTACGCTCCGAAACCGCTGACCAAGTCTGGCTGTGCGTGCTTGAATCCATAGACCAGCCCAGCGCTTTCTTCCAAGACGCCATTCGTCTATTCGAAGATCCCAACGCCTCCTTTATTCAGCAGATCCATGAATTTCCGGTCTGCACGCGCATCATTGAACATCTCTACATGCGCGAGACCCTGTTCCGCATGACCGGGCCCAATTATGGACTGTGGTACGTGCACCTGCCCAAGGCATGGGACGGCATGCGCTACGGCTACCGCGTGGACGGCGCATGGGATCCCAAGCACGGCGTACGTTTCAACCCGTATAAGTTCCTACTCGACCCATACGGCAAAGGCATCGACGGTTCAATGGAGCTGTCCCCCGCCGCGTTCTCTTACGAATGCGACGTAGTGGATGGCAAGGTCAGCGGTTCATCATACGGCGCTATGAGCACCGTCGATTCGCTGGGACACGTGCCGGTATCCGTGGCCATTGACGATCGCGATATTCACAAGCACGAGGGTGACCCGCAGCACCCGCATGTGCCGTGGCGCAAAACCGTGATCTACGAAATGCACGTCAAGGGCTTCACTGCCAATGCACCATGGCTGCCCGAAGCATTACGTGGCACTTACGCCGGCCTGGCCCATCCCACCACATTGGCTTATTTGCAAGGCTTGGGCATCACTTCCATTGAACTGCTGCCGATTATGGCCAAGCAGGACGAACTGTTCCTGCAGGAGCATGGCCGCAAAAACTATTGGGGATACTCCACCCTGAGCTACTTTGCCCCCGAACCCTCCTACGCCACCAAAGCCGCCCAGGAGAAGGGCGCGGCTGCCGTTCGCCAAGAGGTCATCGACATGGTGCGTGCGCTGCATGAGGCGGGCTTCGAGGTGATTATGGATGTGGTCTACAACCACACCTGCGAAGGCGGCACCGAGGGCCCGACCATCTGCTGGCGCGGTTTGGATGACCTGGCCTACTACCGCCATCAGAAGGCCAACGCCGGCCGACTCGAGGACACCACCGGATGTGGCAATACGCTTGACTTCACTAATACGCATGTGGTCACCTTTGCCATTGATTCGCTGCGATACTGGGCCAAACGAATCGGCATCGATGGTTTCCGATTCGATCTGGGCGTCACGCTCGCCCGACTGGAAGGCGAGTTCACCCATCATCACCCGTTCCTATACGCACTGCGCGCCGACCTGCTACTCGGCAACCTGAAGCTCATTATGGAGCCTTGGGATCTGGGCAATCTCGGCTGGCGCACCGGCCAGTTCGCTGTGCCGTTCGCCGAATGGAACGATCGGTTCCGCGACACCACCCGCACCTTCTGGCTTGAAGACGTAGACGGCAGCTCAGATTATGGCCGCACTAGCTTGCAGGAGATGGCCACGCGACTGTGCGGATCGGCTGACCTGTTCGCCACCGATCCGGGCCGCGGCGCCACAGCCTCAATCAACTTCGTGTCCTGCCATGACGGATTCACCCTGACCGACTTGACCCGTTACCGTGACAAGCACAATGAGGCCAACGGCGAGAACAACAACGACGGTTCATCAGTGAACCGTTCCGCCAACTTTGGCGTGGAAGGCGTAACCAACGAGCCTGAGATCATTGCCGCACGAGAACAGGCCGCCATGAATATGACCGGCATGCTGCTGCTTTCACTGGGCACACCGATGATGCTGGCCGGCGACGAATTCCGCAACACACAGGACGGCAACAATAACGCCTATTGCCAGGACAATGACATCACCTGGCTGAAGTGGGATTGGATGTATTCACCCCACAAAACACGCGAAATGCGGCGACTGGAAACCGTATCCCGACTGGTGGCTCTCCGCAAGTCGCTGGATCCGTATCACCATGAGGACTTCTTCACCCGCCTGACCCAGCTGGGTCTGTTGAAGCCATCCAGCCGCGTACAATGGTTCCTTCCCGACGGCACCACTCCAATGGAACGCGACTGGTTCGATCTGGCCGTACGCAGCTTTACCATGCGCCTGCTGTCCAATAGCGAGGTGGATGTGTGCATTGTGGTCAACGGCGTGGCCGAAGATCGGCAATTCAGGCTGCCCTCCGACAGCGAGTGGATGCCGAAGTGGTGTTCGGCGGAAATCAATGGACGCCGGCCCGGACATGGCAATCATGTCGAAGAATATCTGAACACCGAGGAATCCATCTGGACACAACATGTGCCGGACGCCAGCGAGACGGTACGCAAAATCGTCGAAGCGGTGAGCGCTCAAAAAGACAAGCTGTTTGATAACAGCCAAATCCTATCCGCCAGCATCTCACCAAATAGCACCGCCACCGCAACCGAATTGGACGACGAGACATCTGAGACTGAACCGCACATCAGCGATACCGACTCGGCACCCGGCGACGGCAATGTCTGGACGATGCCCGCACTGAGTATCACGCTCATGAAGCAGGTGTGAGAGCAACGCGTTCACTCGACCACATTCGGAAAACCGATGCCTTCATGAAACAAGTTGCTATCGAGAAATAGATAGGGGTTATCAGCGTTGCCGCGCCGATAGCCCCTAATCGAGATGGGACGCTCAGAACCGCCCCATCAGCACAAGATTCAACGGAGCTGAAGCTTCAAGTGGCCACCTAAAAAGCTCCGAAGTTGAACCAATCTTTATGCTGACGTATTCGCTATAGCATGTTTCTCATTTGCATAAATCATGCCCGTTATCTATTTGTAAGTGCAACATCCTTGTTCGCGGCTGATTCTAGCAGTTCGTCGGCGAATGCCTCGGCGGGGGTGCGCTAGCCGAGCACTCGCATGGGCCTGTTGTCGGTTTCGTCGACGATCTCCTGCGGTTCGCGTGCCATGGAGGGGTCGATGGGCGTGCGTTTGGACAGGTAGCGGCGGATCATGCCGTTCCTCTTCCGACAGGTGCGAATACACCTGGCCCAAGGCGCAACACCCCTCCGTTTGGCTATCTGGACAATCTCCAATCTAACGGGTGCTGCACTTTCAATTAGACAACGGGTATGAATCAATCCGATACTCAACCTGCAACTATGGTCCCACCTGCACCCATTGCTGCAATGTCTCTAATACTCTCAAGTAAAAAGCTAGGCTTTCCTCCCGATAAATCCGCATCTGGGCAGTACACACACAATCGCAGCTGCGATTCTTTCGCTGATTCGCAACACTCGCCAATATGTATCGCAAAAACACAGAAGGCTCTTCGTGGAAAAACCACGAAGAGCCTTCTGAATGCTCGGTACAGTCGGAAAGCGAAATTAACGCTTGGAGAACTGCGGGGCGCGACGTGCCTTGTGCAGACCGGCCTTCTTGCGCTCCACGACGCGGGCGTCGCGGGTCAGGAAGCCAGCCTTCTTCAGGGCGGCGCGGTTGGCGTCACGATCGATGGCGTTCAGAGCGCGGGCCACGCCGAGACGGATGGCGCCGGCCTGGCCGGTGGTGCCGCCGCCGTCAACGAGGACGATAGCGTCGAACTTGCCTTCGAGCTTGAGCAGAACGATCGGGGAGTTGACCTCACGCTGCAGCAGCTTGGAGGGGAAGTACTCCTCCAGAGTGCGGCCGTTGATGGTCCACTTGCCGTCACCCGGAACCAGACGGACACGGGCGACAGCCTCCTTGCGGCGACCGGTGCCGTAGCCCGGCTCGATCGCGGAGGTGCCGGTACCAGCGCCAGCGTTGGTCTCGGTGGTGTAGTTGGTGAGCTCCTCTTCGGTCTCGACAACCTGGGAGTCGTTGGTGTTTTCAGCCATGATTCTTATCTCCTCTCAGGTTTCACTTAGCCTGCTGCGAGACCTGAGCGATCTCGAAGACCTGGGGCTTCTGCGGGGTGTGCGGGTGCTCAGCGCCGCGGAAGATACGCAGACGATCGAGCTGCACCTTGGCCAGACGGTTCTTCGGCAGCATGCCCTTGACAGCTTCCTTGATGATGCGCTCGGGGTTCTTCTCGAGCAGCTCGGCGTAGGAGTCGCGACGCAGACCACCAGGACGGCCGGAGTGCGAGTAGAGTTCCTTGCCCATCTTGTTGCCAGTCAGAGCAATCTTGTCGGCATTGATGATGATCACGTGGTTGCCGGAGTCGGCGTGCGGCGCGAAAGTCGGCTTGTTCTTGCCACGCAGCAGGATTGCAGCCTGGGAGGCGAGACGGCCAAGCACCACGTCGGTGGCGTCGATGACGTACCAGTCGTGAGTCAGATCAGCTGGTTTCGGAGTGAAGGTTTTCACTGGATTACCTTTTCTATATATTGTGTTCCGGGCTGTCAGCTGCTTGGCGCGGCTTGGTCAGGGCCGCATCCAAGAGGCTTCAGGCCTCATTATCCGTGGGCTCCCTGAAAGTCCTCGATGGCGAGTGGGATAGCGCTTTGAAGGACCCCTTAGGGAAACACAACAATCCACTAGTATATCGCCAGTCTTGACATAGGGCAACTGTGGAGACACTCCCGCTTTTTTATGTCATCCCTCCCCCACCTCGCTTCGCGAGGAGCCCTCTCATCAGAGGGGGCTGGAGTGAGTCAGTTATTGAAGATTTGGGCGAAACGTTGGGCACCGGGGGTGTCGAAGAGGGTTTCGAGCGGCACCACATTGCCCTTATCGTCGGCCAGCGGGATACGCCAGTTCGGATACTCGTTATTGGTGCCGGGCTGGTTCTGCGCACGCTTCTCCCCCACCGCATCGGTAATCGAGGCGGCAAGCAGCTTGCACGGAGATCCCTTCAGCGCACGGTACAACGCATCGATGATGTCCGCCTCGTGCTCCTCACGGTGTTCGGCGAAATCGGCATCCAGATATCCTTGATCAACCAGCATAGCAATCATGGCGTCTTGCTCAGCCTTGGCAGAAGCTTGGAACTTCTCAGCAGGGCCAGTCAGCAGCCCCAAGCGTTCGCGAATCTTGACGTGCTCATACTCCAGATATCCGGCGGCCGGCGGCAGGTCATGGGTATTCACGGACGCCAAGGCATACGGACGCCATTGAGATGGTGTGCGGAACACCCCGTCCCTCTGCTCGAACCATTCGACCGCACAGCCGAGAATGCCGTGGCCGGACAGGGAATCGGCCACATAATCGGGCATCACGCCCAAATCCTCACCGACCACCACGCCGTTGGCACGGGACGCCTCGATGGCCAGAATGCCGAGCATGATGTTGGAATCGTAATGCACATAGGCACCATCCGTTGCCGAATGATTCTCAGGAATCCACCACAGACGGAACAGACCAAGGATATGGTCGATGCGCACGGCACCGGCACGGGCGAACATACCATGCACCATGTTGCGGTAGGTCTGGTAGCCAGTGGCTTCCAAATCAAGCGGGCTCAGCGGCGGTTGGCTCCAATTCTGGCCCTGCTGGTTGAACATATCCGGCGGAGCGCCAACCGTAGCGCCCTTGGCGAACCGCTCAGGATTCCACCACACATCCGCGCCGAGGGGATGCACACCGACCGCCATATCAGACATGATGCCGATTTCCATGCCGGCATCCTTGGCCGCCTGCTGCGCAGCGGCAAGCTGATCGGACGCCACCCATTCGAGCCAGCGGTAGAAGTCGAGCGTATCGGGGAATTGACGCTTCAAATCAGCAATCTGCTGAGAATCCCGGCCGAGGGCCTGTTCCCAATTGTCGCCTTGCACCGAGGGCGCACCCCACTTGTCATAACACAGGCACCACGTGGCATAGGCTTCGAGGTCGGAACCGAAATCCGTCTTGAACTGGTCGAATGCGGCCTGACGCTCGGCAGTGCGACCGGCCTTGAAGATAATCCACAGAGCATGCATCTTGTTGCGCCACATGGCGTCACGGTCAATGACCTGGGCATCGCCGTTCAGCGGCTCCACATCGGAGTGCAGTCCATCCACTTCATTCTTGGCATCGGTCGGCAATGTGGCGTATTCCGGTACCGACTCAGGGCGAATATACGTGAAATTGACCAGACGACGGCTCACCGGAAGATATGGCGACGGCGTAAGCGGAGACACCGGTTCGGCGGCGTGCAGCGGATTGACCAGCACAAAATCAGCGCCGGTCTTCCGCTTGGCGTCGACCAATATGGTCTTCAAATCCTCGTAATCGCCGACACCCCATGATCCGGAGGAACGAATCGAGTACAGCTGCGCCATCCAGCCCCACAGGCTACCGTCCTTCATCGGGTCAATCAACGGAACCTGGCTCGGCGCGCTAATCAGGGTGGCGTCCTGCGAACGGTTACCGACCTTGACATGCAGGGTGTGATAGCCGACCGGTACATCGGCGGGAATGATCAGCGATGCCGTAGACACAAAGTTACCATCCAAATCGAACGCCGGAGATCCGTCTCCCGGACCGACTCCGATGGTCCCCTCGTATGACTCACCATTCTCCAGGATGATGCTTGCAGAAGGTATCTCCATGATGCCGGTGTTAACGAGCAGACGGTCTTCCTCGCCGACGGTATGCAACACTGTTGGAGCAACCAGTCGGCTATGGCGTTCCTTCAAAATCCTGTGAATGGCTTCCTTTTGCCGATCGTCGTTTCGGGCTTCGATGCCTAGAGCAGACAGGATTTCGATGAGCACATCATCGTCGATCTCATGATAATCGTGGCTCATGCCCACATAGCTGGTACCGATACCCACCAATTTGGCCAATCGAATCAGCGGACGAGCCAATCGTTCTTTACTCTCGGTATTCTCACTCATAGCCCCAGTGTAGCGCCGAAAAGCCGCGCCACACCGTAAGACGGCCATAGAATGCTTACGTTTGCAACAATTAAGCAACCATATATCGACATGAGAACGCTCACATGGCGGCAAAACGGAATCTAGCGACGACTCTCCACCGCGTGACGCACCTCCACTGACGGATCTTCCGCCAGCTTGGCCATCATGTCCGCAGAAGTGTTGGGGTTCAGCGCCACGGCACGACGAACCATGGAAGAAAGCACCGCCGGGGCGCCTTCCTCAAGCTCAGTGCCGAGCAACCCAAGATAATCCAGAGTTTCACTGTCCGCAGCGGGATCCTGCGCACCCTCGAGCCGCATCTTCCAACTGGTGCGCTTGTTGCGCAGCGCGGCATCCCTCACCTCGGGAATCGGATCCTTGGTCAGACGCCCGACCAGCCAGTTCTTATCGTCCTCGTTGGCAGCCACAGCCACACGCACGGAAGGCTCGGGATCCACGGACAACTTGACCAGTACGTTCGGGAACGGCATGGTACTGGCAAGAAACACGCGATCTTCGACCGGCGTGTGCTTGTTGCCAGCCACGGCCTCAAGCAGTGCGGTGGCACGCGAGAACGCCGCCTGATCGCTACGATCAGGCAGAGGACGGCGAGCAAACTCGGAAAGCTCGGCAGAGTCAGTGGAATGACGCAAGCGCTCGTATGAGGCGGTCAACGGCTCAAAGGCGGCGCCGTTGGCGTCACCGCCCTGTGATGCGGCGGAGTCGCCGCTCTGCTGGGTCTCATTGATGGGGTTCTCGTCGGTCATAGTGTTTAGCTTAGTCATGCCAGAGGAACCGGAATGTTGACCATGTCGATTGGTTCCGGAGATACCGCAGCGTTGAACGCTTCTACGACCTGCAACTCGAATTGTTCGCAATGGTCGACGGGCACCACAGCCGTCAGCTCGACGTTCGCCGCATACGATTCGTCTTCCTGCCGCCCATCCAGTTGGCTGAGCAGCTGCTGGAATCGGGACAACTGCGGGTATTCAAGATGCACGCGATACCGGCGCGCAGTCATGATTCTTGCCACTTGCGCCGCTTTCATGGCCAATGACGCCGCGGATGAATACGCCCGAACCAAACCACCCGACCCCAACAGGATTCCGCCGAAATATCGGGTGACGGCAATCACGCAATCGGTAGTACCGGACTGCTTCAGCACATCGAGGATAGGCTTGCCTGCAGTGCCGGAAGGCTCACCGTCATCGCTCATGCGCTCGGACAAACGTCCGTCCGCGCCTCCACACACCGCGGCATACGCGACATGTCGAGCTTTTGGATGCTGCTCGCGGATTGAGGTCACGAATGCGAGCGCCTCATCGAGCGTAACGACATGAGCGGCATCACCGATGAACTCGGATTTCTTCTCCACGAGGGAATCGTGGGCCGGATTGTCGGATGTGTTGAGAATCGTCTGCATAGGCGGCGTTTCGACTAGACGAATCAGTGTTCGGAGACGACGACGTTATAGTCCTCGCCGGCAAAGTAGGCGTTCATGCAGGCGATCATCTGGCGGGTGAGCTCCTTGAATGCGCCATCGGTACGCCAGCCGACATGCGGAGTCAGAACAATGCCCGGCACATGGCAGATGGGATCATCTACGGTGAGTGGCTCGTGGTCAAATACATCGAGCGCGGCGGGAATGTCGCCTTCCTGCAGACGGGCAAGCAACGCACCGGACTCGATGACTTCGGAGCGCGCGGTATTGATCAACATTGTGCCGGGCTTGAGATGAGCAAGGTTTTCAGCGGTGACAATGCCACGAGTGGCATCATTCAGCGGCAGATGGACGGAAATAACATCACTGGTTTCGATAAGCTCATTGAGATCGTCGACCGGAACGGCACCAGACCGTTCAAAATGCTCGGCAGGCACATGTGAATTCCACGCGGCAACTTCCATGCCGAAGGCGCGGGCAATGCCGGCCACGGTAGCGCCGATGCCGCCCAGCCCGATAATACCCATGCGGCGGCCGGCAAGCTGCAAACCGTCGCCGCCTGCCCATGCCCAGTTGCCCGCCTTGACATCCTTATCGAGTTGTCCGACCTTGCGAATGAGTTCGAACAGCAGCGCGAACGTATGCTCGGCCACGGCATGATCGCCGTAATGTTCGGCATTGCAAACACGAACCTTAAGCTCACGTGCCAGCTCGAGATTGATATAGCTGGCGACTCCGGTACCGCAGAACACGATGCACTTGACATGGCCTTGTTCGCTGATCGTGCGCAATAAGTCATCCGAGATATGGTAGCCGCCGACCAACAGGGCATCTGCGTTTTTCAGGCGTTCAGCCAGCACGGCTTCGTCCGAAGTGAATTCCTCGAACATACGCACGCGAGCCACATCATGCAGCGCCGGGAACTGAGCCTTGATGGGTTCAATCATCGCGTCGAGCACGGCAGGCATCACGACAAGCGGCAAATCGGTACGTTCGCTCTGAGTTTCGTAAATCTCGGTCATGGGCACCACATTAGAACTGCGGCGGGAAATTCACTGTGCGGTTTGCTGCGCCTGTTCTTGGGTAATGTTCCACTCCTTGACAACATTCTGGTCGGCACCCATCGCATAAATCACATCCGATATGCGCTGGCGCACTTGAGCATCCTTGACCTCGGTCCAACAAGTGCCTATGGGATGGTCGCTGGATATCGGGCACCATTGGTAATTGCCCTGATGCTGGTTGGCCGTGGGAAGCCAGTCAATGCGATTCACTCGCCATGACCCCTTGACGCCTTTCTTGCCGGCGAACTGCACGCGCGCGGTGACGCCCTGATTGTTGACCATGGTTTCAGGGGTTACGGCGTTCTCGGTGACGGCATTGCCCAGTCCATAGATAATCCACGTGCCGTTGTATTGCTCGATGGGCTGGGCGCAGTGACACCCGGCACCATATATCACGTCGAACGCGCCGGTATCCGCGAGCTCATGCGCCTCGGATACCTGCCAGGAATCGGCGTAATCAATATATTCCTGCACGGAATGCAACGCTATGGCCACCACATCGGCACCCTGTTCACGGGCTTTGTTCGCCTTATCCACCGCACGCTGAATATCGCTGTCGTGATGCGGATCGCCTTGCTCGCGCAAGCGATCGATCTGCCAGTCATGGTCGGCGGTCATGCCATTGATGGACACCGTACCGGCCACCAGACCGAGTTTGCCGCCGCCTGTGGGAGAATCAATGACCAACGGCTTAAGGGAATCCTCCTCGGTTTTGTATGAGCCGGTTTGGGCAATGCCGTCGGCCTCCAACGTGTCCCAAAGCCGGGCGATGCCATCGGAGCCTTGATCCCATGAATGGTTGGTGGCATGAGTGCAGGCGTTGTATCCCACGTTGCGGGCGGCATCGGCCACTTCAGGCGGTATGTTGAAAATCGGGTAGGCACTGTAGGGGCCACCTCGTTGGGCGACTGGAGTCTCGAAGTTGCATACGGCGATATCAGAGGCCTGAATGTACTGTTTCATCGGCTCAAACAGTGGATCAAAGTTGAAAGCAGTGCCATCCGTGGCGCTGGTGTTGGCACCGCGGAAACCGTTCCACAGGCTCTCGTGGAACAGCAAGTCGCCATTCACCAGCATGGCGATGCAGTCGGTATCCGGGCAATCCGGCGAATTGCCGTGATGCTCCGCCACCGGCTGAGGAACGGATCCGGATTTGTCCAGCGACGTATCGGCAACCGTGCTGGTTCCGGGACGAGACACATCGGTTGAGTCGTTATGCATGGCAGCGAACCATACTCCCAGCCCCAAAGCCACAGCCAAAGCGACAACGAACGCCACAATCAACGCGATGTGATTGCCGTTCGACGACATTGAACGATGCTGCCCTTGACCGCTGATATGGCTCATAGCTTCCCCATTCCGCGACTCTCTGTACTCACTATCAGAGTACCGTCCAAGGGCGGCATTGCTTCAATATTCGGGAAAAACCTTGTCATATGCCGTATTCTTTATAACGCGCCGCTCCCCAAATGCCGGTAGAATGGCTCACGGAGGCGGACGGACAATGGTGTACCTCCGGCTCCGCTACTCTGATGGCGGCATCCCACGGTTCGCGTTCATGTGCTTTGTTCAACACATCATCAACGGCCAGCTCTTAATAACAAAACCCGGAATCATCGGTTTCCCAATGATGTCCGGGTCTACTTGCGGAGTCAGAGGGATTCGAACCCTCGAGCCGTTTACACGACTAACACCTTAGCAGGGTGCCCCTATCGGCCACTCAGGCATGACTCCACGTTACGCAATGAAGCGCAACAGCAAAACATCGTACCATGCCCTGCGGATACAACGTGCCGAATGCGTCCAAAAAAGCGCAAGACGGCCTTGCCGGCCAGGCAGCCCGTCACTTGCCCTTGGCCAGGGACGCATCACCGGAAAAGGTGACGATCACGGCACAGATCACCAATGCGACGCCAATAACCTCACCGGTGTCTGGAATCTCACCAAACGCCAGTCCCACAGCCACGACCATCGCGGGGTTGATTGACTGCATGACCGAGAACGCTCCCGAGGTGGTGCGGCGCAACGCAATCTGTTCCACCGCATACGGGATGAAGGACGCCATCAGGGAAATCACAAACAGCAACGCCAACAGTTTCCATGGCCCGCCAGGAGCAAGCGCCCATGTGGCATCGGATTTCGGATGAATCACATGGCTCACAGCCGGCACGCCAAGGAACAACGACTGCACCAGCCAGCCGACGGCAACCGCGATGCACAGGTTGTCAAGCGAGTTGCCTCCGGACGCCACACGACGGCCTGTCACAATGTACACGCCCCACATCGAGCCGCCGATAAGGATGGCAATCAGACCAATGAGAAAACTACCCTGTCCTGATGGGTTGGCCAGCGAAATCCCGGCCTGCGCCATAGCAACAGCATCACTGCCATAAACCCGACGCGATACCAGACCGAATACAACGGATCAAGCTGGGTGAATGCCAGTTTGGCAATGGCCATAGCCGTATAGATGACCAGCGCCTCACCGATCACAATGCACACCACAGGAACCTGATTGAGGATACCGACCGCTGCCTTCTTCATAAGATTCACGCTACTCGCAGAGCCGGGACAGTACATAGTCGGAAGAGTTCGGCTCGGACAACGACATAATGTGGACGTCCCTATGAGACTGCTTACAATGGTGAGCATGAGCACCGCACCGAGACTTGAGGCCGCCAAGCGCGATTGGGGTCATGACGAGACCGGCTGCACCGTGCTGCATATCGATATGGATGCTTTCTACGCCTCACTGGAAGTGGCCCGCAATCCCGGGCTGAAAGGCAAGCCGGTCATCATCGGCACCGGGCCGCGTTCGGTGGTATCCGCAGCGAGCTACGAAGCGAGACGCTACGGCATCAATTCGGCCATGCCGGCCGCCCGTGCCCATCAACTCTGCCCGGATGGCGTGTTCCTGCCGGTGGATATGGCGTACTACCGCATGATGTCGCACCGCATCATGCACGAGGTCTTTCTGACCATCACCGACCAGTTCGAACAGGTTTCGGTGGACGAGGGATATATGGATGTGTCCGGCGCGCTGCTGGAATGGGACAAACCGAGCGCAATCGGGGCATGGATACGGCAGCAGGTGGCCGAACGATTCAACGTGACTTGCTCGGTGGGCATCGCCTGCAACAAACTGGTGGCCAAAATGGCTTCAACCAATGCCAAGCCGAACGGCATGCTGCTCATTCCGGCGGCACGGTCGGCACAGTTCGTGCAGATGATGCCATTGCGCGGCATTCCCGGCATTGGACCGTCGCTGGAGAAACGACTCAACGCCTGGGGTGTGCATTCCGTGGCCGAATTGTCACAAATGGATGAAGCCGCTCTCATACAGGCCACTGGATCGCCCGCCGCGGCGCGCGGACTGTGGGCGGCCTCGCATGGTCTGGATTCACGTGAGATCGCAACAGCCCGCGAAGAGAAGTCCATCGGTTCAGAACGCACCTTGACCGAAGATACCCGTGACATGCACATCGTATGCCGGCTGCTGCGTTCAGCATGCGATGAAGTCGCCCGTACCTTGCGCCGCAAAGGATTGGTGGCTCGCACGCTGACAGTGAAATTACGGTTCGCCGACCTGAGCTATCAGACCAGATCCTTCACCATGGAGCAGCCGACCGATACGGCAAGCACGCTGTATCCCGAATGCGTGCGGCAGTTGAAAATCATGCTTGGTATACCGGCGAACGCCGAACCGACCACTCCCCTGCCAAAACTCATCAGGCTGGCAGGCATGAGCACATCATCGCTCAGTGAGGCACATGCTACCGCAGTGCAGCCGTCATTAGACGATCTGCTCGAAGAAGCCGATGACGCACATGGGCAGACCGCACAGGCACGCATGCATGATGCCGAAGCTGCAATGGACGCAGTGCGCCGCAAATTCGGCAGCGCGGCGGCACAGTTCGGGGCGTAGTTAGGCCCTCAGACGCTGGCATGCAGCGTCAATGGCATCATCGGTGGCGGTGGCGGAGAAACGCAGATACTCGGGGGCACCATAGAACTCGCCGGGGCTGGGAATGATGCCCAACTGGGCAAGCTCGGCCATATCCGACCAGCAATCACCAGACTTGGCCTTGACCCACACATACAGTGCACCTGACGGCATCTGAGCCTGATAACCATAGGCATTGAGCGCGTCGACCAATGCGACCAATCGATCCCGATAACGGTTCCACTGCGCATATACGGAGCCGGCGTCGTTCAGTCCTGCGGCCATGGCGGCCTGCACCGGCCCCGGAATGATCTGGCCAATCTGTTTACGATATTCGCCCATTTCGGCGACCAGCCGGTAATCGCCGGCAATCAGTGCGGTGCGATAGCCGGCCATGTTGGACTGCTTGGACAGCGAATACAACACCAGGATGCCATCGGCCGAGCCTTCGCATACCTGCTGGTTGAGCGCACACGGCGTGGCGGACAGGCCGAACGCGGCATCAGAGGCGGGCTCGTGGGATGCCGCCGCAGGCCCGGAAGTCGTATTGCGCGCCGAACGCCAGTCCATAAGCGCGTAACATTCGTCGGAGAGCACTACTGCGCCAATGCGTCGGGCTGCGGCAACGATGTCGGCTAGCCAATCGGCGGAAATGACTTCGCCGGTCGGATTGCACGGCGAGTTAATCCAGATGGCTTTGACATGGGGAATGTTGACCCAGGAATCGACATCGGTCACGTCATCGACCTTGGCCACGGTAGCGCCGGCAAGCTGGGTGCCGATTTCATAAGTCGGGTAGGAAACCTTCGGCTGCACCACCACATCGCCCTCGCCAAGATGCAACAAGCTGGCCATTAATGCCACCGCCTCTTTGGAGCCAACGGTGGGAATCACTGCCGCATTCACCGCTTTCAAATCCACACCGCGCATATTGCGGAACCACGAATCTATAGCGGATTTCAAATCGACAGTGCCCGCCGTGACCGGGTATCCGTGGGCATTCGACGCATCCGCCATAGAGGCCAACGCCTGCTGCACGGCGTCAGGAACCGAATCCACAGGCGAGCCGACGGACAGGTCGATCATGCCGCCCGGCACTGCCTTGGCCGCGGCCTTGAAACCGGCGATGCGCGACCAATCGTACGGCGACGAATATGCATGAAAGCCCATGGGAACCCTTTCTTGGACGATATGTTCCTAAGATACGACGAGCCCTCGGCCTATTGAGACCAAGGGCTTGCATTACATGATTGAGCGAATCAGCTCACTGATTCTGCGGCGGCAGCGCGGCCACCTGCTCGGGATCCTTGCCAATCGGACCATTGGCGGAAGCACCACCAAGATCACCTACTTCGGCAAAGAAGCTGACGGCTGCGTCCTTGTACCAGGCCCACTCATCCGGCAGATCATCCTCATAGAAGATGGCCTCAGTGGGGCACACCGGCTCGCAGGCGCCACAGTCGACACACTCGTTCGGATTGATGTACAGCGAGCGAGAACCCTCATAAATGCAATCGACGGGGCACTCGTCCACGCAAGCCTTGTCCTTGACATCCACGCAAGGCTGAGCAATTACGTATGGCATGGAATTCTCCTTACGAACAACTTTCTACAAAAATACGCGCGCGTTAGGACGCGCCTCTGACACCTCAGCCGTTAACGGCCCGATCAGTCTCGTCAGATAGCGTTTCGCTCAAATCTCCCTTACCGAGACGAGCGTGCCAGTAACCATAGCTGAAGTAGATGGCGAAACCGATCACCAGCCACACCAGGAAACGAATCCAGGTGAGCACAGACAGGTTCAACATCAGCCAGAAGTTGGCCAAGGCAATCAGAATCGGAACCCACGGGTTGCCGGGCATTCTGAAGGCACGCGGCAATTCGGGGCGCTTCTTGCGCATAATCGGAATGGAGATGGCCACCAAGATGAATGCGGACAGCGTACCGATGTTCACCATGTCAGAAAGCACGCCGATGTCGAACAGGGCAGCGACCAGTGCCACCACTACGCCCACAACAATCTGCAGAACGGCCGGGGTGCCATGCTTGCCGGTCTTGGACAGGCCACGCGGCAGCAGACCATCGCGGCTCATAGCAAAGACGATGCGGGTCAAGCCCAGCAGCAGCACCATAATCACGGTGGCCAAACCCAGCACAATACCAAAGCTGATAATCTTGGCGGCCCAGTCAGCCCCTACCAATTCGAATGCCGTGGCCAGAGACGGGCTATCTTGCTTGGCAAGATCCTTGTAGGAGACCATGCCGGTGGTCACAATGGCCACGAGCATGTACATGACGATGATGAGCAGCATGCCGACACCGATGCCCAGCGGCACGTTCTTGTGCGGGTTCTTGGTCTCTTCGGAGGCGGTGGCCACCACGTCGAATCCCAGGAACGCGAAGAACACAAGCGCCGCACCAGACAAGATGCCAGGCACGCCGTAAATGGACGGGGTCATGCCAGTGGCCCATTGCCATAGCGGCTGCGCCATCTGAGCGCTGACGGCACCGTCGCCGGTAGTGGCTGCGGTCGGCTGGCTCGGTGGAATGAACGGGGTGAAGTTGGAGGCCTTGACGTAGAAGAAGCCGACAATCACCACAAACACCACGATGGCGATCTTGAGCACGGTCATCGCGCCATCCACACGAGCGCCAATCTTGGTGCCGAACACCAGCAACACGGTGAAGAACGCGACGATGATAATTGGCGCGAGGTCGAAGTTGAAGGAGCCTAGCGCCAGATCGGTATTCACGTTCCAACCCATCAGACGTATGAAATCGTTGAGATACACGCCCCAGTATTTGGCAATCACCGAACCGGCGAACAGCATTTCCAGAATCAGATCCCAGCCAATGATCCATGCCATGAGCTCACCCACCGTGGTATAGGTGAAGGTATAGGCGGAACCGGCCACTGGAATCATCGAGGCAAACTCGGCGTAACACATCACGGCCGCGCCGCAGACGATGCCGGCAATCAGGAAGCTGATGATCACGGCCGGGCCGGCGTGGAAAGCCGCCGCCTGCGCACCTACTGAGAAGATGCCAGCGCCCACGGCCACAGCCACACCCATGATGGACAGATCCCACCACGTTAGGTTGCGCTTGAGCTTGCGACCCTCTTCACCTGTTTCGGCAATGGTCTGTTCGACGGATTTCGTACGGAACAGTTGCATGATATTGCTCTCTTCTCCCCTGCCTACACGCCGGACGCGCGCAGCACTGAAAATGAGTATAAATGGGGGTGATTACGTTGTCCATCAATCCGTTATCCAGTGGAATCACTGGCTTGCCGGCCAAACGGCCAGGCGATCATCGCCAAGTTTTCTGCGGGGCATCACAGCACGCCGATACAGACCGGCTCCGGAACCAAGGTGACGCCGAATGCTTCCCGAACTGCTTGCTGTACGGCCTTGGCCAAGACTTCAACGTCGGCGGCACTCGCTCCTCCACGATTGGTCAGAGCCAACGCATGCTGCGTGGACAGACCCGCAGACGCATCTGGACTGACCTTGTATCCCTTATGGCAGCCGGCATGGTCGATAAGCCAAGCGGCCGAGGTCTTGACGCCAGGCGTACCATCGGGCCGGGTCGCGTCAAAACGAGGAGCGTCCTCAGGCAACGTGGCAGCCTGCTGTGCAGAGAGTATCGGATTCATAAAGAACGAACCACAGCTGTGGCGATTGTAATCAGGAGCGGGCAAACCATCGCTGCTAGCCGGGATACCGGCCTGATTGTTCAGAGCGGCAAGCCGATCCAAATCAGCCAGAATATTGGCCTCTCGCTTGGCGGTGGCCATATCGGGCAGTGCATAACGGGTGGGATCTTCGAGCATGCCCTTGGCGGCACGAACCGCAAGTACGGCCTTACGAATATCGGTGGTGGCCATGCGATCGCCCACCTCGACGCCGAGCGCCTTGGCCAATTGCCCATAGCCGACCGTGCCTTCAGCCGAATGGGTAAGGGCAAAGGTAACGGATAGCACCACATAACGCGGGGTCGGGAAGAACCGGCCGGCAGGCTTGCCGGGCCCGGCATACATGCTGGCCTTGAGTGCGGAGTAACGGTATCCGAACTGGAGATCGGCAGGAGTCAAATCGCGCGTGGTTTTGGTTTCGCGGTCCCAGACCTCCACCGATTCCACCGAAGTGGCGACCTCCTGGCCATAGGCACCGATGTTTTGCACCACTGAGGCACCGACCGTGCCGGGGATGCCGGAAAGCCCCTCAACGCCTTCAAGCCCGAGTTCCACGGTGAACGCCACAAAATCATCCCAGTTGGCGCCGGCCTCGGCATTGACATGGACTGTGCGATCTCCGCCTTCGACCGGTGCGGCCTCGTCCGGCACGGTGATCAGGCAGCGCGCATCTCGCACCACCACGCCGTTGAAGGGGTCATCGGAAACGAGCATATTGGAGCCTCCGCCGATAACGACCAAAGGAAGTCCTTTGGAATCGGCGTCCTCCACGGCCTCGATCAGTCCGACGCGCGTGGTCGGCTCGACGAAGTGGGCGATATGTCCGCCCACACCCATGGTGGTGATGTCTGCAAAGCTTGTCATGGCTTCCTATCCTAGTGGCATGGGAACGATATCAAGGCAACCGTCGACTGAAGCTGCAGGAAAACAGCGAACGGCCCATACGCAAAAACCCGGCCGCATGGGCCGGGTTTGAAACATAATGCTGTGCGCAATCAACGAGTCTCGCGGTGCACAGTCTGCTTGCCGCAGCGCGGGCAGAACTTCTTCAGCTCGAGACGGTCGGGAGTGTTACGACGGTTCTTCGTCGTAATGTAGTTGCGCTCCTTGCACTCGGTGCAGGCCAGCGTGATGCCCGGACGGATGTCGGCGCTCTTAGCCATTGTCATTCACCTCTGTGTTCTTATAAGGTTTAGTGCGCGCCCACCGGTTAGCGGGCGCGATTTGTAGCGAGGAAGAGGCTCGAACTCTTGACCTTACGATTATGAGTCGTACGCTCTAGCCAGCTGAGCTACCCCGCCAGAGAGCCCCGAGTGAGAATTGGACTCACGACCTCTTCCTTACCAAGGAAGTGCTCTACCACTGAGCTATCGGGGCGTGGCGGATAGTGGATTCGAACCACTGAAGCACGAAGCGGCTGATTTACAGTCAGCTCCCTTTGACCGCTTGGGAAATCCGCCAGTCTGTTTCCCGCCGCGGTGTTTGACCTCAACAGGCAACTTGGCTATATAACCACAAAACCCAGACAAACGCAAATCGGTGCGACACTCCGCAAATTCCCGCGTTTTTCCCAGATCCACATAGGCCAGTCGGAGAAATCAGGAAGCGACCAAGACGACGCACTCTTCTTGGAGTCATCAGCACCGGCTTTCTTGCTGCCGGCATCGTTGGCGTTATCCGTAGAATCGGACTGTGCGGAGGCATCGTCGGATTGACCGTCAACGGCTGAGCTTTTTGGGGAGAATATGCATTCCCTCGCCCCCCCCCTCAGTCGCCTACGGCGACAGTTCCCCTCAAAGAGGGGAGCCAAGACACACAAGACGCAAAACCCCGACTGTCCGCAAGGAACAGTCGGGGTTGGTGAAGTTCTCTATATGACTAATCAGCCGAGAATGGCAAGAATGTCGCGGGAGGAGACGATGAGGTAGTCCTCACCCTCGTAGTGAACTTCGGTGCCGCCGTACTTGGAGTACAGCACCTTGTCGCCGACCTTGACATCCACCGGAATGCGCTCGCCCTTGTCGTCACGACGGCCCGGGCCAACAGCCAGGACTTCACCCTGCTGCGGCTTCTCCTTGGCGTTGTCCGGAATGTACAGACCGGATGCGGTCTGAGTCTCGGCCTCGGCCTGCTTGACGATGATCTTGTCTTCCAACGGTGTGAGCTTAATCGACACTGTGGGTCACCTCGTATCTACTCGTAGTTCTAATGCCGCGCCAGAACACCTCAAGAGGCTGACGATCACTTGCGTTGTCCCTTTGCGCTAGGACACATCGTAGCGCGATTATTAGCACTCTGCCAACTCGAGTGCTAACGCTGTGAGAGAAATCCCTTAGTTGCCGCGGCGGGCAAGAATGGAATCGAGCCCCACGCTCAACGATTCAGACGTGGCGACCGGGGCCTGCACCTCAGCACGCTCCTCATGCTCATGAAAGGACTCCGGCTGCGCAGCACTGTGATCCGCTTGAGCCTTGGCTGCCGAGGCGTCGTCGGAAGCCTTGACGGCCTTGGCCTCATCAATCAGCTTGTTCACCATCTCAGGCTCGGCGGGAGTGGCTTTGGACACCTGACGCGTCGACTTGATTTCCAAGCTTTCCGGAGCGTTATCTTCAGCATGGTCCGCACCCAGAGAGAAGGAGATGAGATCCTGGGAGGTGGCCATATCGAACACATCCAGCGCACGGGCCGGCTGAACGGAAGCGAGCTCCGACGTGGCATCGTCCGCAACGGAGTCATGCGCATCGCGCTCATCGCGTACCGTCAGGGAAGGTGTCTCCGCTTCGGAATGGTCGGCAGCCTGCGGCGCAGCAGCCTCCCGATCGGCCTTGGCTTGTGCTTCACGCAACGCCTTGGCCTTGGCCTGCTCGACTTCAGCGTCATGCAGCACGCGGCGAATCTGACGCTGTTCCATCACTTCGGTGGCAGCATCATCTGCACGACTCGTCTGAACGGCCGGAGCGGCGGACTCGGCATGGTTCTTAGCCGGAGAATCAATCTGCCCCTGCTGAGTAGGAGTTGCAGACGTCTTCTTCTGCTCATAGCGGGACACCCTGCGTTCCCACTGACGGGCCTGACGTGCGGCATTCGCACCCATTGCCAGCACCGCTGCGGTCAGGGCCAAAGGAATCAAAGCGAACAACGGGCTGTAATGCACGATGAACGCCAACGCAAATACCACTATGGCCACGGCGAGAAGGCTGGCCACCAGAATCTGGCGACGACGGATGGATTCACGGCGCAATTCGCGTATATGCGCGATATGCTCGGTCGTCAGCCGGGCTGACTGTGTCGATGCTGGCATTGCTGCCCCTTTCGCCTGATACGGCTCGATATCGCCGAATCGTCTACCGTCTTCCGCTTCCACAATACGCAGGGACGGCGAATAACGATCTTGCCGATGCTCAGCCGCGCGCTTCATGCCGTTAGCCGTACGCGCGGGCAACCATACAGCGATGGCAATTATCACAATCACCAAGACGACAACCGTGCTCAGTGACTCGTAACCCATACCGTCAAGAATAGGAGACATATTGACCGAACCAGCACTTCCCGCTCGGGCGTGTCGGGAGTATTAGGAGATTTATTGGAGGTTTTGCGAGGCCAATCGATTGGCGAACCCTTGCCCGGCATCCTCGGCCAACAGCGCAAAGGTCACGTGGTCTCGCCACTGACCATTGACGTACATATAGCGCTCGCGCAGTCCTTCATGATGGGCCCCGACCTTGCGCACCACCGCTAAAGAGCGCGCATTGTCCGGCAAAATGGCGATTTCCAGCCGGTGCAGAACCGGGCCAAAGGGATCCGTCAGTGCCCAGTCGGCGAGCAAAGCCACGGCCATGGGGGCAAAACCATGACCGGCGTAACACTGGTCAACCCAATAGCCAACCACACCGGTGCGCATGGATCCGTAGGAAATCGCCCCCAACGATATCTGGCCCACAATGCGCATCTGGTATTCGATGGCGAACAACGCCCCCACCCCATGCTGCTCGTTACGGCGCTGGCGCTGAATCCACTGATTGAAGGTGATGAATCCGCCATGCATCGGATCTCCTGATTCCCACGGGGCAAGCCAATCATTATTGCGCCACCGCACCTCATTCCACTCTTCCTCGTCGTCCAAGGTCAGCGGCCTAAGCGTTATGGGAAAAGCAGGATGGGAAAGACGAGGCATACGAATCTGATGATCCGGCTTGAACGCCTCTTTGATGGATTGGAAAACTGACACGGCCTTTATTGTAGCCATGCTAGGTTGTGCGGTATGGATAAGGCAACGCTACGGCACAGATTGCTGGCTCAACGAGCTTTGATTACGCCTGAGGCCCGGCTTGCAGCAGGAGAAAAACTGGTTCATCAGTTTCCCGCATACGTGTTGGATCGCCCCTGTATTCACTACGGCTCCGCTCCACTGACGGTGGCGGCATATGTGTCGATGGGATCCGAGGTTGAGACTCGTCCGCTGTTGGCTTGGCTGCTAGCGTCAGGAATCCGCGTGTTGGTTCCGTTGTTGGGATCCGGCCTGGATATCGGGTGGAGTGCACTGGATTCGATGGAATCACTGCATCCAGTGGCGGGTTCTGGACACCGGCGGCCTGACGAGCCGCAGGGAACTCCATTGCCGCCTGAAGCGTTGCACGATGCCGACCTGATTATCGCTCCCGCATTGGCTGTCGACCGGCATGGCAATCGGCTGGGACGCGGGGCCGGCTGGTATGACCGCGCATTAGTGAATCGTCGGCCCGGCTGCCCGATCATCGCAGTGTGCTGGCCTTGGGAGGTGGTGGACGACGATGAGTGGATCGCGGACCCCCACGATGTGCCAGCGGATGGCGTGCTGACGCCGGAAGGATACCGGCAGCTGCCCTGATTACCGGCGAATGCCGAACATAAGACGGCTTTTATCTCACCTGCGTATGCCTGCAGGGCAAAGTGTCAGGGCGGCGACTAGGATATGAACGGTTGTCCGGCATGACGACAATGCCTATGCGTGAGAATTGACTTGTGGAGGAATCCGTTGCCTACTTATCACTACCGCTGCAAAAACTGCGGCTATGACTTCACTGAACAGCAGTCGTTCAACGACGACCCGATCACCGTATGCCCGAAGTGTGCTCAGGAGCAGGTGCGCAAGGTGTATTCGGCCGTACCGATCGAGTTCAAAGGCCACGGTTTCTACCGCACGGATAAGTCCGGCAAGTAGAAAAACCGACCTGACAAGCTGGAACCACAATGGTCGTTTCAGCTTGCACCGAAAGATAAGCGCAAGTCACCATGATGTTCATGGTGACTTTTTCTATATTCACGCCACCCACGCATGGCTTACTACGGCGCCGTCGTATGCTGCATGCCGCGCGCAGGTGCATTGCCGCGTTCTGCGCCGGTTTGGCCGTGCTGTTTGGATTGGGAACAGTACTGGCTCAGGTGCAGACCGCTCCAGTGGTGATTGCCGACCGACCTATTGCGCGCGGCGAGATAATCTCCAGCGCCGATATCAGAGTGGAGCTACTGCCGGTCAGTACGGTTGGATCGTCTTATGCCACAGATGCCGATGAGATCACTGGACTGATTGCGCAGATTGATATTGCGGTCAATGATCCCATCTCTACGCATATGGCACGAGATGCACCACTGCCGCCCACCGGCACCACGGTGATTGAAGTGCGGTTGGCCAGCAATCCAGATGATCTCTTGCCCGGAGACAGCGTGCAGCTGGTGTCCGCCGTGGGATGCGCCGGGGAGGATTGCGTGCTCGCTGAGGAGGCGCTGGTGATGGCTATTGGCGAGGCTGAAGCATCGTCACTTGGGAGCAATGAACGACAGGTCTCATTTGCTATGAAGCCTCATGCCGCGGCTGCAGTAATGGAGTTGCAGCAAGCCGGCGCGATAGTCGCCGTGATGCGGTGACCGTCTCTTGCTCCCGCCGGCGGGAGCTGGCTCGCGAAGCGAGACTGAAGGTGGACTGTTCTCCCAACCACCCCAGTCGGCTTTGTCGACAGCCTCCGCCAGAGAGGGCGACTAGCGCTTGTCGTTGAACACAACCCAGTGAGCTGAGCCGTATAGCAGACAGCCCGGTGGGCTGTCTGTAGGCGAAGTGAGCGGCTGCACTACAAGCAGCCGCGAAGGCTGCCTCATTGGGCTGACGTTCAACGCTTGTCGTTGAACACAGCCCAGTGAGGCGGCAACTCGCCGAGAATGCGCCTGTCATCGTCGGCTCGACGCTGCTGGTCGGTTTGCATGTCGCCAGGCTCGAGCTTGACACCGTCTGCATCGAAGCTTTCAGTGCCCTTCATCACCACTCGTTTATGTTTGCGTGGGGTGCGCCTTGTAGCCGAATATTCCGCCATGTCTACTCGACTTCGCGATAAATCTCGCCGATACGGGCCACGATGCGATCGACTTCCTTATCCGGGTTCACGAATGCCGCAACGCTCCATACACTCATGACATTCCAACCTAGAGAAATCAAATCCTGTGCCGATAGGCGATGACGCTTGCGCGTGGACTGCACGGACATGAAGCTGGCATCATCGGTCTGCACCGCCAACGCGAACGGGCGACCCTTAAGACCGACGACCAAGGGGATCCTTGAACCCCTATCGAAACCGTAATTCACAGCCGCTTCAAGACCGCGCGCCCGCAGACGCTCGGCGATATCTTCGAACAGTACGTTCTGACCGGCATCATCACGCGTCGGCAATATCGGACGATCGTTGAATTGCTCAGCCCAGGCCAGCATGGTCTTCAGGAATCGTGGGCCCTGCTGGTGGAGACGCTCATCCTCCATATCCTGAGAGCCAAACGCCGAGACGATATCCAAGTTGCGGTCGGCAAGCGCCAATGCGTCGAGCAGCATGCCACGTCCGCCCTCGTGCTCCACCACACCGAACTGCTGCAGCAAGCGACCATGCACCGTCTTGGCATAGCACAGGGACAGAATCACGTCGGTGGCCTGGCAACCCGCCACGTCACGCAGCGGAACCAGCCGCACATGCCGCAGGAATCGGCCCATCGGCTTGTTCTTGGAGGCCAACGACTTCAATTCCGCGCCCAGACGAGTGCGGAACACATCAGTCAGCGTCACCACGGTCAGCACATAGCTGGAAGGCACCACAGTAAAGCTGGAAGCCCGCTGAGTGATAAGGTGCACCACCTTATCGATCTCCTGTTGGCTGGATTCCACAAGACCGGACAGCATGACCGGTACGCCGTTGGCGTCCTCGACCGAATGGAAACGCACCTTGCCCGATGCCGGCTCAGTCGCCACGTCATAGCGGACCGAACCATAGCCCTCAGATTCAAGGAATGCAGCGAGACGCGGGTCACGGCGGGTCGGAGCGGACTCCACTTCAACATGAGGAAGCAAATCAATCAGTTGCTTCACGGATTCACTGGTCACCGTAGCGCAATGGGCAATCACCACTACCTGACGCACACGGCCAAGAATCGAAAGCAATTCGATGGATGGAATATGCGCGCAGGCATCCACAATGGCCACATCCGCAATAACCGCGGGGTCGGTGAGTGCGGCCAAAGTGCCCGGCGTCGCCACGAGTATCGGCTTGGCAGCAGCCAAAATCTCCGGATAGTCACGGCGAATACGACTGAGCGACACATGGGCACGACCGGCTAACACCGTATGCAACTGGTTGGCCTCCTGTGTATGGGAGAACAACATATCGCACAAACGCCGCATCGATTCCTGAGATACCATCGGCCCCACGGAACGCACATGCTCCACATCGACCTGGGCGAACCGGTCGGATGCGGTTTGCAATGCGGAACCGTCCTGGTTGGAAATGATGGCGGACGAACGCACGATATCCTCAAACACCGTGGTCCACCATGCCAGTTGCACTTCGCCACGAATCTGCGGCACACTCACCTGACGAGTATGCAGATCCTCGACCAATTCGTTCAGTCCGACACCGGCGAATTCATGTTCCAAGCGGCATCGTTCCGGCAAGGTATCAAGAGCCTTACGGTCATCAAGCAAGGCCTTCAGACGCACCTCGACAGTATTGAAATCGGTGGATCCCAAATTGCCGCCCGCCGGAGTCGTGGCGAGCACGGTGTCAAGCGCAGTCATATTGCTGACCATCGCATCCAATGTGGTGATGATGTCGTCCAGCTTGGTGGGGAGCACCGGCCATCCGCCGTGTGGCACGAACTGCCTCCACTGCTCCGACTGCCGAGCCACTACTTTGAGCGCTTCATGCAGGTCTTCCACCTGGGCACCCACGCGCAGCAGACCCTTGGCCTCCTTGATATGACGACGACGCTCCCAGAAGCCCATCGCGCTTCCTTCAGCCTTGCGCTGAGCCTTGGGCTTGGTCGCTTCAATCATCGAATCGATGTCGCGCTCGAAAATCTCCGGCTGGAACACGTCGAGCACGCGGCGCAGGTTCTTGAGCACGGTGACCTGGCGCTCCCATTCGCGAATGGTCGAGGGAACGGGGAATCCGCACGTCTGTACGGTACGAGCCACCTGCTCACGGGTTGCGGGAAGGAACCGACGCAGCAAATCATCCACGCGCTGGTAGGCTGCCACTGCCTCCTCCTCGGTGTTCAAGGAGGCCTTGTACCAGGCGGTATCATCCGGCCCGATAGAGAATTCGCCGAGTTCACCGGCCCGCTCCAACTTGCCTACCCATGCTTCCATATCGCCGGCAATGGCAATCGCGCTCTGTTCGGTCAGGCGGATATGCGTGGCGGGATGCGTTGGCAGCACGGAGATGCGAGCCAGATTCTGAATCGTCTCGTAAGCAGATACGTTCCACTTATCGTTTACCCCGTGCAGGTCGCCCAGGTACCGGGTCAGGCGGGAGCGCACGCCCACAAGTTCATCAGCAAGCTGGTCGAAGCGCTGGGTGGCCACACCTTGCTGGAATCCCACAGCGGAAATCAACTGCTTGTCAATGGCGGCGTTGGCCTGCGCATCAGCCACATCCAACATCTGAGCCTTCAGCTCATTGGCAGACACGGCTTGCATAAACAGTCGCTTCTGTTCGGCGACTCCCGGCACATACAGCACCGACCGACCACTCATCAGGCAGCGCGAAGCGACGGCTACCGCCTGCTCTGCCGTGCCTTTGGGGAACTCTCCGTCAATGACGATGCTATGGCCCTCGGCTGCAAGCGATGCGGCATATCGCACGGTGTTGTCGACATCGCCTACCTCAAATTCCGCATGCGGATCTGCATCGAACGGGCTGTACTGCGCAAGATCGGCATCTTTGAGGGACGACTGCGCATGTTCGTTACCAGCGAGTGCATCAAGCAGCACATTGTCGCTTTCACCGTTCTCCAGCTGGTCGATGAAGCGCTGGCTTTCGGCAATCATCAACGATGAGGGATCCACAAAGCAGCCCAGCACGATTTGGCGCTCGATATTGAAGTCAGGAATGCGTTCCACGGCTTCCGCCGTGATTCTGGCGAACATAGCCGAGGTCTCAGGCTCGCCACTGTCATAGCTGGAACCGTCAAACAGAGAATCCTCGTCAACATATACCCGCTGCTCTCGCAGCACATTGACGAATGCCGTATTCAACTTCACACGGCCGGTGAACTGCACAGTGGCGGCGGATTCTTCCTTGGGCACCGTGACGTTGACCGGATACAGCAGCACGGGCAGTGCATTGCCCTTCCACGTGGCCACACCAACCACCAACGAAAGCTCGGCCACTCCGGACACACGGCGCTTGGCGGTCTGGTCATCCATAACCCGAGACAAGTGCCGTTCCGCCGCCTTCAACACCCCGGCATCACGGAACAGCGAGTCCAAGCGAACATGTCCCGAAGCAAACAATTGCGCAATGCCGGACGGATGGGCATGCGTCATATCAAGTTTGGCCACCAGCTGGTTCGCGTCCTCCAACGGAGAGGGGGCCAACATGCCGCGATACTGGTCACGCCAGCGACGGATGCGGTTCAGACCGTTTTCAGCATTCTGATCCTGCGTCTGGGTCATCTCTTGGCTCACTTTCCAACCGCTTCGCGGTATTCCTGATATCCCTTGTTATGGGATAGAGCTTCGTCGATGTCGGCTTCGCCTCTGGCGGCGAGCCAGGCATACATATCGTCATACAGGTATGGGTTCATTGCCAGAAATGCCAGCAACTCAGGGTGACGAGCAATCTCGAACTGCGTGGAGAAATCCTGCGTGGTTTTAGCATCGTCCGAGGTCAGGCCATCAACTTCCACCACCGGCTCCTGGGCCTTCAGTTCTCCCTTGCTCACACGGTCGAACACGGAGCCCGGCTCAAAAGCTGGTGTATAGACGCCAGTGGTGTCAGTCTCGCCCAAATCGGCAACGCTTACTTGAACGGGCTGCTCGGCGGCAGCATGCTGCTCAGACTGATCCGACTGCTCAGACTGATCCGACCGCTCAGACTGATCCGACCGCACGGGCTGGTCCGACTGATCGGACTGATCAGGTTGGACGGATTGGCCGGGCTGCTCAAATACCGGCGACTGCTCAGGCTGTGCCTGCACATCCGGCTGCTGGTCCGGGATGGATACCGCCTCAGCGGATGGTGCAGTCTCAGATTCCGTCTCGGTTGCTGTTTCAGATGCGGTCCCAGATACAGTCTCGGGCACCTTGGCAACAGGATGAGCGATCACATCCACCGGCACCACGGCAGGTGCAGAAGGCTCCGCCGGTTCGACGGGTTCAGCTTGCGGGCTTGTCTGCGGCACGAAATCAGCGGCAGGCTGGGTCTGCTGCGCCTCACCGTCCGGCACGGTATCTTCGGACTGCTCTGCCATCGCATCGGCGAACAAATCACGCGGAGTGGCCGGCTCTTCCGCCTTGACCACGGATTGGGCAATGTTCAGACTGCTGAAGTCGAGTTCGTCAACCTTATGACGAACGCTGGCGGCGCTGAACGCGGCGGTCGGCTCACCGGCCCGCAAATCCAAAATGTCGTCAACGGACATATCAGCGGCATCCGGCTCCTGCGGTGCTTCATTCACCGCGTAGCCGAACAAATCAGGCACCGGAAGCTGCTGCTCATGCTCGACGTCATCGATACGGATGAAGTCCGCCGGAACATCACCGAACTGCATGCGCATCGGCGAGGACGGCAGCATAAACTCGGCGTCAACGGGCAGACGCAGTAAATCGCCATTGTCACGAACCACATAAGAGCCATTGGTCGAGCCTAAATCGCGCACGGCTGCAGAACCATTCTGCTTCACCTCGAACACGGCATGCCTTTTGGACATCGACTTGGTCTGATCCACCACATCAAGACGCTGCATGCCGTCATCGGCTAGAGGACGCAATGGCTTACGGCCAATCTCCACGCAGTCGCCCGGTTTGACGTTGACTCGATCAACTCCATTGATCCGCACCGTCCATTCACTCACCGTGACCGCCTCCCTATACACACTATGAACCACACTATGTGCCATTGTGTCATCTTTTACTCGGTTTCGCCGGATTATCCCGGTCAAGAATTGCAACTTTTGCGCATTAGCAGCTTCCATGCCGCCAGCAACGGGTGAAATCGCTCCCCCCCCTATTCAGTACAGGGCCTGCCCAAGGGCACAATGCAGGAAACCCCGCAATCCATAACGGATACGGGGTTTCCGGTAACAAACTGGTGATTGCGGCTTAAGCCGCACAAATCACTTGAGCTCGACGGTGGCGCCAGCCTCTTCCAGCTGAGCCTTAGCCTTCTCGGCGTCTTCCTTCTTAGCCTTCTCGAGGACGGCCTTCGGAGCGCCGTCGACGAGGCCCTTGGCCTCAGCCAGGCCGAGGTTGGTGATGGCGCGGACGGCCTTGATGACCTGGATCTTCTTGTCGCCGACGGCGGAGAGGATGACGTCGAACTCGTCCTTCTCCTCAGCAGCCGGGGCAGCAGCGCCCGGAGCAGCAACGGCGACAGCAGCCGGAGCGGCAGCCTCGACGTCGAACTTCTCCTCGAAGGCCTTCACGAACTCGGAGAGCTCGACCAGGGTCATCTCGCCGAAGGCTTCCAGCAGCTCATCGTTGGTGTACTTAGCCATTATGGCTTCCTTTCAATCTTGGCGGCGGACGAAGTAGGTGATCCGCAGCCGAATAAACCTTGTTTGTTTAAATTATCGAAGCGACTGATTCATGCCGTGAGGGCGTAAATCAGGCAGCCTTCTCCTGCTTGTCGCGCAGGGCGTCGATCGTACGCACGGCCTTGGTCGGCAGAGCGTTGAACAGGTACGCGGCCTTGGCCATCGATGCCTTGACGTCGCCGGCGAACTCGGCGAGCAGCTGCGGGCGAGACTTGAGGTCTGCCAGCTTCTTGGCGCCCTCAGCATCATAGACAGTGCCGTCAGCGGCGGCACCCTTGATGACAAGAGCCTTGTTGTCCTTGGCGAAGTCACGGATGACCTTCGCAGCCTCAATGAAGTCGCCCTTCACAAAGGTGATGGCGGTCGGGCCAGCAAGAATCTCGTCGAGACCCTCGATGCCCGCTTCCTTGGCGGCGATGCGTGCCAGCGTGTTCTTTGCCACGGTGTAGGAAGTATCGCGGCCTAGCTTTTCACGCAGATCGGAAATCTGCGGAACGGTAAGCCCGCGGTACTCGGTCAGGTAGACGGCGTCAGCGTTACGGAATTCCTCCGTAAGCTGAGCGACTACCGCTTCCTTTTCGGGCCTCTTCATGGCGTTCCTTCCTAAGTCGGCCGTTGACTTGGAGTTCGGAACTTTCGGCTGGGCAACAAAAAAGCCCTGCGCACAGGCAGAGCAATATAATCTCGCGAAGCGACCTTCGCCGGCCCTTGACGGGCTTATATCTCTCAACCTGCGCTGGCTTGGCGAACCAAACTTCGAAAGTGCACTTGCGCACACTTCAACCAACGGTCTGTGGTTTACGAATGATTAGGTTACGGGCGGTCGGCGACATTGTGGAATTCGGGCGTGTCGCGCAGGCAGCACCCCAGGAGAGTGGCACAACAAAGTCCTCCCGGCCCAGCATTGGCGCAACATTCCCGGAGAAGTGGTGCAGGATTACAACGTGGCGGCATATTGAGCCACGGATGCCGTGACTTCCTTTAGGTAATCGAGAGAACGACGCCAATGGCCGGGCACTTCGATCGAATGGTTGGCGTCCGGGTATTCATGCACATGCGGGGTCAATGCATTGGCTCGGGCGCGATCGTAGAACGGGTCGGCCGTGCCCGCGCAAATCAGCGGTGCTGGGCCAGCATATCGGGAGCTGGCGGCGTGTGACTGCCCGGCAAGTTCGGCACGGATTGCCGCCTTCGCTTCGGCCACGGATGGTGCTTCGGATTCGGCTACGATGTCATCGCCCACAGCGGGCACCGGAATCACGCGGGCGGATGGGTCGAAATCGGCGTGGTGCAATACCGGGGTCAACAGCACGAATGGCAACCCATAATGTGCGGCCACGTGCGGGTAAGTCATCGTGGTCAGCGATTTGCCGATGAGCAGCAGACGCGGACCGGATTGATTGGTGGAATCCGACGAATCAGCAGCGTCCCTACCGACATTATCGTTGGAGTATTCGCCGGACTGATTTCCGCGCACTGACTTCATCCACCCGTCAATCGCCTGATTGAGCACCGGAATCACTGTGGACAAATCATCGGAAGCATTGCGTACATTCATGCGATCGACACGCCACCCGGCCTCGACCAAGGCTTGTGCAGACCAGTACAGCAGCGGACGGTCGCAGTTGTAGCCAGTGCCTGGCATGAGCAGTACGCGGCCGTATTCCTGACCGAACTTGACGACGTTCTTTTTCCATGAGGTGATGCTGACTTCGACGGCCGGTTTCACTGCGCGACTTCCTTCCGCGGCACTCTCTGCGCGTTCCTGTATATGTATTGCCGCAGTCAGTCTACCCCGGCCTGTTCACGTTACCTCCACAAGCTATAATCGGCCACGGTTCTGATTGGATGCGCAGCGCCGCACGCGCGCCGGGCAGGTCAATCAGGGCGAGTCGCAATTCTCGCCGGGGCCAACCGGGTCACCCACAGGTGGCGTATGGCCTCGCACAACCCAAGGAAGTAGAGAGTATATGGAGAAGTTCTTCCATTTGAAGGAAAACGGCACGACCGTCTCAACTGAGATTCTGGCCGGCCTGACCACGTTCTTCGCGATGGCCTACATCATCGTCGTCAACCCGCAGATTCTGTCGCAGACCGGTATGCCGTGGGGCGGCGTGTTCCTGGCCACCATCATCGCGGCCATCATCGGCACCCTGGTCATGGGCCTGTTCGCCAATGTGCCGTACGCGCAAGCCGCCGGCATGGGCCTCAACGCGTTCTTCACCTACACCGTGTGCTTCGGCCTCGGCTTCAGCTGGCAGCAGACCATGTGCATGGTATTCCTGTGCGGCTTAATCAACATCATCATCACCGTCACCAAGATCCGCAAGATGATCATCATGGCCATCCCGGAGTCCCTGCAGCACGCCATCGGCGGCGGCATCGGCCTGTTCGTGGCCTACGTAGGCATGCTGAATGTCGGCTTAATCAAGTTCACTCCCGGCGATCCCAAGGCCGCCGCTAAGGGCGGTGCCGTGGCCGCAACCCCGGGCCTGGCCAACTTCAATGACAAGGTACTGTGGGTATTCCTCATCGGCCTCGTGCTGGCCATCGTATTCACCGTGATGAAGGTCAAGGGCGGCATGCTGCTGGCCATCGCCGTCACCACCGTAATCGGCATCCCGTTCGGCGTGACCACCTGGTCCGACTCCCAGTCTCTCGGTCAGACCTTCTCCGAACTGCCGCAGACCTTCGGGGCGATCTTCTCCGCCGAAGGCTTCCCGGCCTTGTTCTCCGACCCGGCCAAGCTGCCGCTGGTCATCGTGACCATCTTCGCCTTCTCCATGTCCGACACCTTCGACACCCTGGGCACTTTCATCGGCACCGGCCGTCGTACCGGCATCTTCTCCGCTGAGGACGAGAAGGCCCTCGAGAACGGCCACGGCTTCTCCTCCAAGATGGACAAGGCCCTGTTCGCCGACTCCATCGCCACCTCGATCGGCGCCATCTGCGGCACCTCGAACACCACCACCTACGTGGAGTCCTCTGCGGGCATCGCCGCTGGTGGTCGCACCGGCCTGACTTCCGTGGTCGTGGCGATCTGCTTCGCCCTATCCGCGTTCTTCGCCCCGGTGATTTCCGCCGTGCCGTCCGCCGCGACTGCTGGCGTGCTGGTCATCGTCGGCTGCATGATGGCCGCCTCCCTGAAGGAAGTCAAGTGGGACGATATCGCCGAGGCCATCCCGGCATTCTTCGCCGCCGTGTTCATGGCCTTCTCCTACTCCATCTCCTACGGCATCGCCGGTGGCTTCATCATGTACTGCATCGTGAAGACCTGCAAGGGCAAGGCCAAGGAAGTGCACCCGATCATCTGGATCGTATCCGCACTGTTCATCCTGGACTTCGTGTGCATGGCGATTCTGTGATGTTGGTTTGATGACGGCGGTGAATCACGTCGTTCTAGGCTGATTTGCCGTAAGCCGTAACTTATCTAGGGCCGGGCTCGAAATGAGTCCGGCCTTTGTTATTGCAGATATTTAGGTACTAGTTAGCAGCGTTGCAGGTATAAAGAAACTTCTTAGAGCCGTATTTGCCTCCTTCATAGGCCCGAAATACCTGCAATCTACTTAATGGCGTCTTTGTACCTGCAAATTCGCGTCATAAATCGACCTGAAATACCTGCGAATCTTATGGATTATGGCGGATGGCCGATATTCGCCCCGCAAATAGACCCAAAATGCCTGAAACCTATTTATGATTAGGCGACCCGAAAATCCATTGCAGGTATTTTGGCACTATTTGGCACTATTTGGCACTATTTGGCACTATTTAGGAAGTATGCAGGAAATCTCGATACGAAAAGTCCCGGTAAGCAGTTTGCCTACTGAGCCTTTCGACAAATAACGGGTCTCTCTGGCCCAACAACAAACAAAAAAAGACCCGCCTTACGACGGGTCTTACTGTTCTTTTTCTACGCACAAACCACTACGCTGCGCGCAGGGAGCGAATCTTCTCCGGTCCAGCAATTTCGAACCGGCCGGAGGCCGGACTCAACATCACCTTCGCTCAGCTATCGCTTCGCTCACGGATCAGCCAAAACGACCAGAGATGTAGCGCTCGGCTTCTTCGTTCTGCGGGTTGTTGAACATCGTGGTGGTGTCCGCGAAGTACTCGAGGTGGCCGGGCTGGCCCACAGCCTTCAGGTTGAAGAAGGCGGTGTAGTCGGCGATACGGGCGGCCTGCTGCATGTTGTGGGTCACGATCACGATGGTGTAGTCGCTCTTAAGCTCGTTGATCAGATCCTCGACAGCCAGGGTCGAAATCGGGTCAAGGGCGGAGCAGGGCTCGTCCATGAGCAGCACCTGCGGGTGGACGGCCACGGCGCGGGCGATGCACAGACGCTGCTGCTGGCCACCGGACAGACCGATGCCGGGGTTGTCAAGACGATCCTTGACCTCTTCCCAGAGGTTGGCACCGCGCAGAGCCCACTCGACCAGATCATCGGCGTCGGACTTGGCCAGATGGTGGTTGTTCAGGCGCACACCAGCCAGCACATTCTCGCGGATGGACATGGTCGGGAACGGATTCGGGCGCTGGAAGACCATGCCGACGTCGCGGCGCACGGCCACCGGATCCACATCCTTGTCGTACAGGTTCTTGCCCTCGAGCAGCACCTCGCCCTCGACGTGTGCGCCGGGGATGATCTCGTGCATACGGTCCAAGGTGCGCAGCACGGTGGACTTGCCACAGCCGGACGGGCCGATGAAGGCGGTGACCTTGTTCGGCTCGATGTTGATATTCACATCCTCCACGGCCAGGAAGTCGCCGTAGTAGATGTTCTCGTGGTTGACGTCAATACGTTGTCCCATGATGTTTCCTTATATTTCCTTGTATCTTTAAGTCTAACGGCTCGCTCAGCGATCGGTCTTCACGGCGAAGACCTTCGCCACGATTCGACCAATGAGGTTCAGCAGCAGCACGACAATGATCAGCACTAGAGCGGCGGCCCACGCACGTTCCATAGGAATCGTGGTCACGCAGGTGGAGGCAGCGTTAGGCGGGCAGTTGGCGCTCAGCTTCGAGTACTCCTGATAGACGAACACCGGAAGGGTGGTCATCTGGCCGGAGAACAGGTTCACATTGGTGTTGACAATGTAACCGGCGGTCATGAGCAGAGGGGCGGTCTCACCAATCACGCGGGCGATGGCCAGAATGGCACCGGAAACGATGCCCGGCAAAGCGGTACGCAACACGATTTTGGTGATGGTGCGCTGCTTGGTGACGCCCAAGGCCAGGGATGCCTCACGCAGGTCATTCGGCACGATCTTGAGCATTTCCTCGCTGGACTTAACCACGGTAGGCAGCATCAGCAGGGAGAGGGCCACCGAGCCTTCAAAACCGTTGATAGTACCGGGACCGAGCAAAATCGTAAACATCGAGAAGGCGAACAGGCCGGCCACAATGGACGGGATGCCGCTCATCACGTCGACGAGCAGGGAAATCGTGGTGGCAAGCTTGCTGCGGTTCGCGTACTCGACCAGGTACACGGCGCACATCAGGCCGATCGGGATGGAGATGACCATGGCGCCCGCGGTGATTTCCAGCGTACCGATAATGGCGTGCAGCACACCGCCGTAACCACCGGATGGAGTCTGGCTGCCACCAACCACACCGGTCATGTTGTAGGTCAGGAAGTTGAGGTTCAGACGCTTGATGCCGTTGACGATAGTGGTCCACAACAGGGAAACCAGCGGCACACAGGCGATAATGAACGCCAGCGCGATAAGCACCCACATGAAGATATCCATGCTCTTGCGGCGCTGCACGGAGGAACGGGTGGGTCGGAAACGATCGAAATCGATCTTGGGAGCACCGTCCATCGGAGTCTTTTCAGTATTCTCAGCAGCAGTCATCACGCAGTCGCTTTCTCGGTGATCTTGCGGGCAATGAAGTTGACCACAAAGGTGATGAGGAACAGAATCAGACCGGTTCCAATCAGCGTGGAGACGCCCAGCTCGTTGGCTTCAGGATACTGTGCGGCAATGTTCGCAGCGATGGTCTGATTCTGCGAGGCCTGCAGCAGTTTGATGGAGTAATTGAGTCCCGGGGACAGAATCATCAACACGGCCATGGTCTCGCCAAGCGCACGGCCAAGGGCCAGCATGGAGGCGGACACAATGCCGGACTTGCCGAACGGCAGCACAGCCAGGCGAATCATCTCCCACTTGGTGGCGCCAAGCGCCAGAGCGGCTTCCTCATGCAGACGCGGAGTCTGCATGAAAATGTCGCGGGACATGGAAGTAATAATCGGCAGAATCATCACAGCGAGCACCACGGCCACCGTGGCCACGGTACGCGACGGGTTCGCAGCAGGGCCGGCGAACAGCGGGATGAAGCCCAGATGATTGGCGACCCAATTCCAGAACGGGTAGATGGCCGGCACCAAAATCAGGCCACCCCACAGACCGTAGATAACAGAAGGAATGGCGGCAAGCAAATCGACCACATAGCTCAGTGCGGTGGCGAGCTTCTTAGGCGCATAGTGCGAGATGAACAGCGCGATGCCGATGGAGACGAAAAAGGCAATAATCAGAGCCAGCACAGAGACCAGCACCGTGCCGAACAGCAACGGCAGCACATAGCCCCAGAAATTGTTGGCCTTACCGCCGGTGAAGCTGGACACGGTCTTGCTGTTGGCAACCTGATCGCCGCCAATCAACGGCCAGGCACGGAAGAACAAGAACAGGAACACAGCGGCAAGAACAACCAGAATCAGGATGCCGCAGGCGTATGCCACACCGCGGAACACCTTATCGGCGGTTTTGCCGCCGACTGGCTGCACAGCCGTTTTGTCTTGCGAACTCACGGATTCTCCTTATATAGGATGGTTATCAAGTATTCAAGTGGCACGGTTTTCGTCGTCAAACCGTTCGGCCCCTGACCCGCTTTAAGCCGCAGCCGTATGTGTTTACGACTGCGGCTTAAAGATTTCGGGCTATTACAATTTCAATAGTCTTGTATTCAATTATCGTTTCAGGTCAGTGGTTCAGCAACCCTTTGCGGGTCGGCCGCTCACTTGGTCTTGATGGCCTTGATGGACTTGGTGATCTCGGACTTCAGGGAGGAGGGCAGCGGAGCGGTGCCGGCGGCATCCTGAGCGGCCTTCTGGCCTTCGTCGGAGGTCACGTAGGTCAGCCAAGCCTTGGCGAACTCAGCCTGCTTGGTGTCCTTGTATGCCGGGCAGACGATGTCGTAGGATACCAGGACGATCGGGTAGGCGCCCTTGGCTTCGGTGGCGTGGTTGATCTTGATGACGATGCGGTTGTCACCCTTCACAGTGTCGTCCTGCTTGGAGTCCTCGATGACCTTGGAGCCGGCCTCAGCGGAGATCTCGTTGTAGGAGTCGCCGACCTTGACGGCCACGGTGCCCAGGTCGCCGACCTGGGAGAAGTCGGCGTAACCAATGGTGCCATCGGCCTGCTTGACGGTGGAGACCACACCAGAGGTGCCCTTGGCGCCCTGGCCAACCTCGTTCGGCCAGTTCTCGGACAGGTCGTAAGTCCAGGAGTCAGGAGCCTGATCCTTGAAGTAGGAGACGAAGTTCTGGGTGGTGCCAGACTTGTCGGAACGGTGAACCACGGTGATCGCGGTGTCAGGCAGGGTCAGGTCCTTGTTCTGATCGGCGATGGCCGGATCGTTCCACTTGGTAATCTTGCCGTCGAAAATCTTGGCGATGGTGTCGGCATCCATGTTGATGTGCTTGCCAGCGTCGGAGACACCCTTGAGGTTGAAGATCACGGCGATCGGGGAGACGTAGACCGGCACGTCGAAAGCAGTGCCATCGGCGCACACGGACTTGGACTGCTCGACCTCGTCATCGGCGAGGGCCTTGTCGGAACCGGCCCATGCGGTGGCACCGGTCAGGAAGGTCTGCACGCCAGCGCCAGAACCGGACGGGTTGTAGGCGATCTTGGCGTCCGGGTTGGCGCCCTGGAAGCCGGCAATCCAAGCTTCGACGGCGGACTGCTGGGAGGAAGCGCCAGCGCCCTGGAAGTTACCGGAAATCGGAGCGGTCTTGGAAGCGGAATCAGTGGAGGAGCTGTCGGTCGTGGAAGCGGTGTTATCGCCGCAGGCGGCCACGGAAGCAAGCATCACAATGCCGGACAGGGCGGCAATGGAGCGAATGAGGATGTTCTTCTGCATGATTATTTCTTAATCCCTCTATCAACTATTCGCGGGCGGCTCTTGCTGCCCGGTCAACTCATGACAACTACCAGATTATTGGTGGTTTTGGGGTCTCGAAACCGAAATCAGTAAACAGAAGATGAACAGTTGGATGTTTGTGGGTCACATAACCGCTACGTAGTTTTTATCACCTTGACCCTTCACGGGAAAGAGGCCATCATACGAAAAGGCGACCTCGAAATGTCGCCTTTCATCATCCGGCAAACGCCCTTTACTCCACCGGGGCGTCGATCTTGTAGCCAAGCCCGCGCACGGTGGTCAAATACTTGGGGTGTGCCGGGTCTTCCTCGATTTTGGAGCGCACGCGCTTGACGTGCACATCGAGCGTCTTGGTATCGCCCACATAATCCGATCCCCAAATGCGGTCAATCAGCTGATGCCGGGTCATCACACGGCCCTTGTTCTGCATCAGGTATTCGAGCAGCTCGAATTCCTTCAGCGGGAAGAACACGGTTTCGCCGCGCACCGTGACCTGGTGCTGGCCGACCTGCATGGCAATGTCGCCGCACACCAGTGGAATATCGTCGTCCACCGTGCCGGAAGCCTGCGCCGTGGCCTGATTGCGGCGCATCACCGCACGGATACGAGCCAGCAGCTCACGGAATGAATACGGCTTGGTCACATAATCGTCGGCGCCAATCTCCAGGCCTACGACCTTATCAATCTCCGCACTTTTGGCGGTGAGCATGATAATCGGCACGCGGCTTTGCTCGCGGATACGGCGGCACAGTGCGGTGCCGTCGATGCCCGGCAGCATCAGATCAAGCAGCACCAGGTCAATGCCTCCCTTGGTGAACAGCTCCAGACCTTCCTCACCAGTGGCCGCAGCGGACACGTCATACCCCTCGCGTGTGAGCTGGTACACCAGCGGCTCGCGGTAGGATTCCTCGTCTTCGACGATGAGAATGCGCGTCATAGTGGCCTTTCTTGGGTATGTTCCCGTACGCATCGGTGCAAAAGTATCAGACACTATCGTAACCATGAGTTCTCCATTACCCTGTTGTTTCCTGGAAGTACGTAATTGCGGATACGCGCTACGCGCCCTGCACGGCGGTAGGTTCCTCATCTGCGGCAGTAGGTTCCTCATCTGCGGCAGTAGGTTCCTCATCTGCGGGAGCGGCCGGCAGCTCGATGGTGAACGTGGAGCCCTCGCCCTTGCGTGACCACACCGAGATCCGGCCACCATTCTCCTGCACGCAATGTTTGGTAATGGCCAGGCCCAAGCCCGAGCCACCGGTTTCTCGCGAGCGGGCTGGGTCGACGCGGTAGAACCGTTCAAAAACGCGATCCAATGACTTCTCGGGAATGCCAATACCCTGATCGACCACGCGAATGGTCACTTTGCCATCGCGCTCCCCCACACCGACCGCCACAGTCGTGTGCTCAGGCGAGTAGTGAATGGCATTCTCGACCAGATTCTTGACAGCGGTTTGCATGGCATCCGCATCAGCCATAATCATCAGCTCTGTTTCGCTCGGCTCATCATCGCCTTCGCCAGCCGAAATCGGCACGGGTTTGCCGTTGACATTAAGACGAATATCAATATAGCGGGCATCGGCCTGCACCTGATTGTCATTGATGGCCGCGCGGGCTACAGCAAGCGCGGAAATGCGCTTGACATCAATCACGCTACCTTCGGAAGATTGCGCCTTCTGCAAATCGATGAGGCGACGCACCAATTCGGTCAAACGCGCGGATTCCTTGGAAATACGACCGGAGAAATAGCGCACGGCGTCCGGATCGTCGGCGGCATCGGTCACAGTCTCGGCAAGCAGCGAGATCGCGCCGGCCGGAGTTTTCAGCTCGTGGGACACGTTGGTAACAAAGTCGCGCCGAACCGCCTCGAACCGACGCTGTTCGGACATGTCATTGATAAAGATGGCGTACAGGTCATCGCCAATATCGCCAATGCGCACGCGCAAATACAGCATGTTGGATGGCATCGACTGCCCCGCTTCAAGCCCCCGGCCGTTTGAGGAGGGGAAGACGCTACGATTGACCGGCATCTGCACTTCGCGCTCTCGCACACCGCCGTCGGTGGCGGCTTGGGTCAGAATATCTTCCACTTCGCGAGAGTTGAGCCGGTTGCCGGAAACCAGGCCGAACGGCACCGAACCAGGGCTGGCATACTGCACTCGGCCATTGCGGTCGGTGACAATTAACGCTTCGGGCAGCACTTCGACCAATCGACGCTCCGTAGGACGCACGGGAACATCGTCGCCAAACAGACACAGTGCGGTCTCGTCAGATGCCGCAGCCTGCTGCGCGGACACACGCCCGGAAACACGGCCTTTGTTATAGGCGATAATGGCCACCCACGCCACTACCAGCGCGGCGAGCACCACAAGCACGATGATCTGCCAGATATCCATGGTTTCCAGAGTAAAACGTGCAAGACGTAGCTTAGTGCCCAAACTACGTAAGTTCGCCTATTGTTCATTTTTGGCAGGACGAATATAGCGAAGCTCCCGCTGGCGGGGGCTGTCGAACGCAGCGAGACTGGGGGCGGTCAGGGAACCAAAATCCCAGCGGCCACCCTCAGTCCGCTTCCGCAGACAGCTCCCGCCAGCGGGAGCACAATATCGGGAGCAATTTACAGCTCGTAGTCCTTGTCCTTGCTTTCCTTGATCAGGAACAGAGCGAGCAGGGCGAGAGCCGCCATGATGGCCATGTACCAACCCACACCGGCAACGCCGAACTTGGAGTTGACCAGCGCCTGGGCGATGGTCGGGGCGAACGCGCCACCGAAGATGGCGGCGAGGTTGTAGCTCAGGCCAGCGCCGGAGTAACGCACGTGGACCGGGAACAGCTCAGGCAGGTAAGCACCGCAAGGTCCGAACAGACCGCCCATGAGCACGAAGCCGATGCAGAGGAACACGAGAATATGTGCGGCGGAGTGCACCAGCAGGAACGGGGTGAAGAAGCTGAACACCAGCGTGGCGGCAGTCACGGCAAGAAGCACCTTCTTGCGGCCCACCTTGTCGGCGTACACGCAGGAAACCACGATGAAGATGGCGAAGAACACCACGGAGACCATTTGCAGCAGCAGGTATTCGCTCTGCTGGAAGCCCAAACCCTTAACACCGTAAGACAGCGACCAAGTACCAAGCACATAGAACAGCGTGTAGGTGATGCCCATGGCCACAGTGCCAAGCACGACTTCCTTCCAGTACGGCAGCAGGTCGCGCAGCGGGTGCTTGGAGGTGCGCTTTTCTTCGGAAGCCTTCTGGAACACCGGAGTCTCAGACATACGAGCACGCACGTAGAGGCCGATGATGACCAGCACAACGGAAGCAAGGAACGGAATACGCCAGCCCCAGGCGCCCATCTGCTCCTGACCAAGATGAGTGGTGAGCAGCAGGTTCAGGCCGTACGCGCAGAAGAAGCCGATCGGGGCGCCGAGGTTCGGGAAGGAACCGTAAAGGGCGCGCTTGGAAACCGGAGCGTTCTCGGTGGCCACCAGAGCGGCGCCGGACCATTCGCCGGCGAGGCCCACACCCTGGCATGCACGGCACACACACAGGATGACAACAGACACGCCGCCGACCTGCTCATAACCGGGCAGGCAGCCCACCAGGAAGGTGGCGATACCCATGGTCAGCAGAGCAATCACCAGCGTCTTCTTGCGGCCCATCTTGTCACCGAAGTGACCGAACAGCATGGAGCCGAACGGACGAGCCAGGAAGGAGACAGCGAATGTGGTGAACGCCATAATCTGAGCCAGTGCCGGATTGGTGACGTTGGCGAAGAAGATCGCGCCGAAGTAGCTGGCGGCTGCGATGGAGTAACAATAGTTGTCATAGAACTCGATGGCAGTACCCACCATCGAAGCGGCGATGATCTCAGGAACCGAATCCTTCTTCACGGGTTCCGTCACGGCCGCAGTTGCACTTGCAGGCATAATCCTTTTTTCTCTCCTCACGCTGCGCATGAACCTCAACGCAGCACACGCATTGCATGTTCAACGCTTCGCGACAGTGTTGCCATCGCTCAAAGAATTGAGCACAGCGACCGGCATGCGGGAGAAAGACTGGTTATGACTTGTGGCCCCAGCGATGAACCCCCACACATCGCTGTGCCGCACACTGAGTATGGCTCAGCTGATGAGCCGAAGGCTTGAGAGCGTTCACATAGTGAACGCGTCTTATGGGTCGGACTGTCTAACGCCCCTACAGACGCTTGACGATATCGACGGCAAGACGGGCGGCGGTATCGGCGTATTCGGAGATGTCGAATTCCTTGAACACCTCATAGTCGGTGTCGGCATTGTCAGAAAGCGCGCGAACCACCAGAGCAGGCACGTCATTGCGGGCGGCCACCTGGGCCACTGCGGCACCTTCCATTTCCACGGCATCAGCACCGGTAAGACGGACGACTTCCTCGACCTTTTCAGGCGTGTCCACAAAGTAATTGCCGGAGGCGATGATACCGACGATGTGGGTGATGCCGGCCTCGGCAAGCGCCGCGTCAGCAACCTCCAGCAGGTGGTCGTCGGAGTGGAATTCCTCAATCGGGGCATCGGCAGTGCCGGGCTTCCACTGGCCCACGAGTCGCATGTCGGTGTCGAGGTAGCGCAAGGTGCCGCCAAGCACCACGTCATTGATATGCAGGTGGGTGTTGAGGTTGCCGGCAATGCCGGTGAAAATCACGGCATCCGGAGCGAACTCGTCAATCAGCAGCTGCGTGGTGGCGGCTGCATTGACCAGCCCCATACCGCCTACCGTTGCGGCGACCTTAATCACGTCGGATCCAAAAGAATCCACGGTGCCGGAGACGATGTCAAGACTGCCCTTGGCGGTGTGGGTCACGTGCGTGAGCGATTTGGCAATCAGCGCCACTTCCTCGTCCAGCGCGCCGATAATAGCCACGGTCTTCATACCCATACGTAAGTTCCTTTCATACAGGCTCCCGCTGGCGGGGGGCTGTCGACGTAGTCGACTGGGGGGTCGTTAAGGTGTCTCGCTCAAACCACCCCCCAGTCTCGCTTCACGAGCCAGTCCCGCTAGCGGGGGCATAAATGGCTCAGTGCCACCGCCGCGTCGCCACGGCTTCGGCAAGTTCGCGCAGTAGCGCTTCGGTGTCCGGCCAGCTAATGCACTTGTCAGTAATCGACTTGCCGTACACCAGCTGGTCCAGTGGCGCGGCCTTCTGATTGCCGCCCTCAATGAAGCTTTCCATCATGATACCGGTGATGCCTTGTTCCCCAGCCGCAATTCGACCGGCGATATTGCGCACTACTTCGGCCTGTCGATGCTCATCCTTGCCGGAATTGCCATGCGAGCAATCGATGATAAGGCCATGGGACGCAGCCGATTCGGCGGGCATTTCGGCACGCACGTCACCCATGGCCTTAGCCACAGATTCGGCATCGTAGTTCGGGCCGTACGCGGAACCACGCAATACCACATGGCAATCCGGGTTGCCGAGTGTCTCGACTGCACAGGCACGGCCCAAGTGGTCAATGCCGAAGAACGTGTGCTGTTGGGCAGCGGCGAAGCAACCGTTCACGGCGGCCTTGACCGAGCCATCAGTGGCGTTCTTGAAGCCCACCGGCATGGACAGGCCGCTGGCTAGCTGTCGGTGAATCTGGCTTTCCGTGTTGCGCGCGCCGATGGCACCCCAGCTCACCGCGTCCGAGATGAACTGCGGGCTAGTAGGCTCCAGAAATTCCGTGGCAGCGGCCAAGCCCTCATCCAATACGCCGAGCAAAGTCTTGCGCGCCAGCAACAGGCCCTTCTTGATGTTGTGGCTGCCGTCGATATCCGGATCGTTGATCAGGCCCTTCCACCCGACGGTGGTACGTGGCTTTTCGAAGTACACGCGCATGACGATAAGCAGCTGCTCGCCGAGCTCATCCTTCAGCGCAGCCAATCGATGAGCATAGTCAAGCGCCGCCTGCGGGTCATGAACCGAGCAAGGGCCAACGATGACCAGCAGCCGGTCATCTTGACCGTACAGACATGCACGAATTTCGTCGCGCGAATAGGCGACAATCTCCTGAGCCTTATCGGTCAGAGGAAGTTCGGCAAGTACCTGAGCCGGCGTGGGCAGCGGCTCAAGCTCCAGCACCCTGCGGTTGATGATGCGGCTGACACCTACCTGGTCCTCCCAGCGCGGCACGTCAGTGGCGATGAGCGGGTTCTTGCCCTCTCCCATGGCCTGACGAATCGCGCGAAGCTCCTCCGGCGTATTCAACGGCTGCGGGCCGACCTGCAACGGGTGCGTGGCCGTGGCGCTGCCATCCTGCTGCTGCATAACATCTCTCCTTGGATTACTATCTTTCCCAAGGATAGGGTGTCACGGGAACAAACCCAGATTGTCAGCGATGGAGCGCGCGGCGAGTCGTGACGGCGTCGGCCAGCGTGTGCAAAAGCTCGTTGGCGCGATCCCACGGCACGCAGGAATCGGTGACGGACTGACCGTACACCAGTTGATCGAGCGGGGCCGGCTTCTGATGGCCTCCCACCAGGAAGCTTTCCATCATCACACCGGTAATGCCCTGTTCGCCGGCCGCCAAACGTTCGGCAATCTCTTCGATGACCCCGGCTTCACGATTCTCATCCTTGCCGCAGTTGCCATGGGCGGCATCAATGACGAGGCCATGCTGGCTGGGGCCGGACGCCTTGGATGCCTTCAGATCCTCGAGCGCCTGACGCACGGATGCGGCATCGTAGTTCGGACCATGGCTGGAGCCGCGCAGCACCAGATGGCAGTCCGGGTTACCTTTGGTCTCGGCGGAAATCACACGGCCATCAAGATTGATGGATAGGAAGTGGTGCTCAAATCCTGCGGCATAGCAAGAATCAGCGGCGGCCTTGATGGAGCCGTCGGTGGAGTTCTTGAAGCCCACCGGCATGGATAGGCCAGAAGCGAGTTCGCGGTGAACCTGGCTTTCGGTATTGCGCGCGCCGATGGCACCCCAGCTGATCGCGTCGCAGATGTACTGCGGAGTGATGGGATCGAGCCATTCGGTGGCCGTGGGCAGACCGAGGCTCAGCACGTCGGTGAGCACCTTGCGGGCCAACCACATGCCTTTGCGAATATTGAAGCGGCCATCCAGATCAGGATCGTTGATCAAGCCCTTCCAACCGATGGTGGTACGCGGCTTCTCGAAGTACACGCGCATCACGATGACGAGACGGTCTTCGAGCTCACGCTTGACGGCGGCAAGCTTTTCGGCGTATTCGTGCGCGGCCTTGGGATCATGAATAGAGCAGGGGCCCACAATGACCAGCAAGCGGTCGTCGCGACCATTGAGCACGTCACGAATCTCCTGACGGGAGTGAAGCACGAGCTCGCTCATCTCATCGGTGAGCGGCTGCTCCTTGAGGAAGGCGCGAGGCGCGGGAATGGGGTCGAGCTGGCGAATATTGACATCCACTGTCTCGGGAAAGACCGCCTGCTCCCCCAAACGACGTTCATCCTCTGAACTATCCGGACCACGCAGTGCTGCCATTGCTCGACTCCTTTCTTCTTCTATGACTATAAGTTAGGCCTCCGTGCGTGTTGCACGAAGGCCTAACTATAGCAGTTTGTTTATGCTCGCGCTCTCCGAGCCCCACAATTACGGACTCGCCTTTCAGCTCCGGCCTGCTGGCCGGGAAGCCGGGAAAACAGTCCACTGGACAGTTTTCTATTTCCGGCTTCTCACATTGGCCGACGCACGCTTCGCGTGCTACTTAGCCAATGCGCCCATCGGATCCCAAGCCGGAAGCATGGTGGCGGGCTCTTCTAAAGCCTTCTGGTATTCGGCTGGGAGCATGCTCTTCGGAACGGCGACCTCGTAGACGTACTCGGTGAACCAGTCGTCGGACATGGTGAAGTAGCCCTTGTCGGCGATCTTGGCGCCCCAGGAGTTCTCCACGCGCCAGCGGCGGGTGGTGCCATCGTCGGCAACGTCCACACCGGCGAATGCCATGGCGTGGTTCATGGCGGAATCGCCGAAGCGTACGCGGGCCTCCTTATCGAGGTCGAAGTCTGCGTCGTATACCTTGCCGTACTCGAACAGATCGGTGGCCCAAGCGCCGGATTCACGATCCATGAACGGGTGGCAGTCGGCACCGAACCACACCGGAATGCCCTGCTCGACCAGAATCTGCTTGACGCAGTCCTTCATGAACTGGTTCGGCACGTTGAGGTACTCGGTGGCGTCGCCGCCGGCCACGTTGCCGAGGTGCTCAATACCGATCTTCTTGCCCTTGGCGTGCTCGGCGCGCGGGTCGTCCACCAGGCACACGTAGTCCTCAAGACCGGCAGGCCCCACGTACTTCTTCCAGAACTCGACCGGCGTAATCTCGCCGTCGCGGTGGAATTCGCCGTCCGCGTCAGTCCACTCCCAGTCGAAGGAGACCGGCGGCTCGCCCAGGTGGATGGTCAGGATACGGTGGCCAGCAGCAGTGGTCTCGGCAATGATCTGCTCGACCTTGGCGGTGTCGCCTTTGGCAGCGTACATGTGCGCCACGGCGGTGTGCAGCAGGTGACGAAGCTGAGTGTTCATCTCGCCGGTGTTCTTGGAGGATTCGGTCTCCGGGAACAGATCCTTGGGCACGGCACCGTACTTCTTGTACACGTTCATGGCCATGGTCCACTGGCCGCCGTCGCCCATCACGTCGGCGAGCAGGTGCTGGATCAGGCGGGAGTCAGCAGGCTCGCCGGCCTCCACCAGAGCTGCCACATCCTTGAGGAAGTAGTTGACGCGCTCCAGCTTGTCGTAGTACATCGCGTAGTTCTGGGAGAACTCGAACTCCTTCAAGTTCATGTTCTTCTTGGCGATGAAGCGGGCCACGTTCAGGGAACTGAACAGCCAGCAGCGGCCGGAGCGATCCTGATGGGTGGCCTCGCCGTTATCCACAGTGGTGGAGAAGCGACGCTGCAGCAGACGGGCGCGATCATAGTTGCGGGCCACCTTGTCGATTCCAGCGGCGGTCACCGCGTTCATGGCCAGGCGGCTGGTGCCGTCGGCGTCAAATTCGCTGCGCAGAGTGTTCAGTGCTTCGCCAGTCAAAGGCGTCAATTCACTCATGTCTATTCCTTCTTTGGGTTCGGTACGCTTGTGGCGCAATGTTCACAACGATTACGGCACCTGGCGCAGAGCACAGGTGCCGTATATCTTGCCGTTAGTAGTCTAATCGATGGCTTGTCATTCAGCCTCGGGCTCAGACGGTTCCGACTGGCCGGCCTCGTCGCTCTGTTCGGCGCTCTGTCCATCGGTTTCGGCGTCATCAGGCTGTGCCTGTTCGTCATCCGATTCCTGCTGCTGTTCCGGAACCGGGTTGACCACCGGCAGCGAGGCAGCGGCATCGCCGGCATTATCGGCGCTGAGACCGAAGCCGGAGAATGCCTGGGCGAACATCGCACGCAGTTCGGCAACGCGCTGGGTAATAGTGGCCTCACGCGACTGCAATTCGGCAATGCGCTTGGCCAGCCCGTCAAGCTCGCTTTGAGCCGCGTTACGACGCTCCTGAATCTGATTGTCGGCGTCCTCACCTGCCTTGCGTACGATCTCAGCCGCCTGTTCGTCGGCTTCCTTACGCTTATCGGCCGCATAGGAGTCGGCCTCTTCACGGGTGTTCTTCGCCTGGCTAACCAGTTCATCGGCCTCCTGCTTGGCGGCAGTACGGCGCTCTTCGAGGTTGGCGAGCAACTCGTTGACTTTCTTGGTGGCCTCATCCTGCTGAGCGGCAATGTCGGCACGAATCTGTTCGACCTCGGCAGTGACCTGGCTCATCGTGTTGGTGCGGTTGACCTCGGCCTCGTCGGTGATCTCCTGAGCCTTGGCCTTGGCAGTATCGGTGATCTCGCCGGCCTTGCGCTGGGCCTCGGTCATCATCTTGGACACCTGCTCGCGTACATCGGCCAGCTTCTTGTTGGCATCGGCGAGCGCCGCTTCGATCTGGTCATTGGAATCGGACTTGAGCTTGGCGATTTCCTCGTTGGCGTTCTTGCGCAGCTCGGCGGTCTGCCTGGCCGCTTCGGCCCTCATCTCGGCGATTTCGCGCTCTTGCGTAGAGCGTTCGGAGGCAAGCTTCTTATCGTGTTCCTCACGGGTGTTGCTGAGCTCAAGTTCAACGGTCTGACGCTGCTCGGTAACGTTCTTGGCGGTCTCAGCGCGCAGCTGGGCGGCATCCTCGTTGGCGGCAGTGGTGATTGATTCAGCCTGATTGTTGGCATCCTGCAGGATGGAAGCAGCCTTGGCATTGGCATCATCCACAATGTGCTGCGCGTCCAACTTAGCGTTGTTAATCAACGTCTCGGCTTGAGCTTGCGCGGTCATGCGCGTGGAGGAGGCGTCCTGCTTGGCGCGTTCGAGCAGCTCGGAACTGGTCTGCTCGGCGGAAGCAAGCATCTGCTGAGCGTTGGCGCCGAGCGACGCGAACGTGTTGCCCTGCGACTTCTTATTGCGCTCCTCCTGCAATTGGGCCTGCAATTGCAGAATGCGATCATCATCCGCGGCAATCTGCTCTCGCATGTTGGCCAGCGTGCGATGGGCCTCGTTCACGCTATCTTGGGCAACCTCGAATGCCGCGTCCACCTTCTCTTTGTCGTATCCTCGCAGCACCACCGGGAAACGGTCCACCATGTCTGTCCGTCCTTTCACATACGCAACTTGGCTCGTCCTCAAGCACTGTAGCGTATGAAAGCATGCTGAAGCCGGGGACGGCGAACATCGTTACAATGCGTGCGAAACGTGTTCGGTTTTGGTGTGTCGGGGTGAGACTCAGGCAATGAGGATATCGGAGCTGGAGGGCTTGAGATAGTAGCGCACAGCCTCGCGCACCACGTCTCGCCCAGCGGCAATCTGCTGTTCCAGCGGCAATCCGTTCTGGCTGGAATGCGCCGGCCCTACCAATGGGAAGCTCACGAATCCTCCCAGCACACGTTCCTGAGTGGCGGTCCAATTGAGCAAATTGTAGAACAGCGAGTTGCATACGAATGTGCCGGCATCAGAGCTTAAGGTGGCCGGAATCGAATCGTCGGCAAAGTCATTCAAAATCGAGCGCAATGGCAGACGCGTCCAGTAAGCGGCCGGGCCGTCGGGATCGATGGGCTCGCGACGCGGAGTCACATTGTCGGCGTCAGGTTTGGCCGTATCCATCAAATTGGTGGCGCAGCGTTCCAGCATCACACCACGGGCCGAATGCTTGAGCCCAGTGGCGATGACAATGTCAGGCCTCGTGGCCTCGATGGTCTCTTTGAGTGTGGGCCAGGCTTTGGCGAAACTCACCGGAATGCTGACCACATGAATGGTCACCTCAACCTGATCCAACGGGTCGTCCGGACCGGAGGCAGGCCCCAAACCCTGCTCGGCAATGGCCTTGGGCACCTCGATAGCCGGATTAACGTCCACACCGTCATAGTGGTCGAATCCGGAAATCACAACATTGAGTTCACGCATATTGGTAAGTCTAATATCTCTTCACGGGTTTGGGGAGGTCAGCGCATCTGGCCTGCGGCTTGGGCGAGGAGCGCATGCATGCGGGCGCGCGCCTCTTCCTTGGGATCGCGTCCCTGAATTTCCTCGGCGATATGTTCGGCGGTGGGCACATCTTCCAGCGTGGTGATCTTGAGATTCGTCTCGCTGCCGGACACGATGGCAACCGGCTCGTCAGGCAGATAGTCGACCACTACCCGAGTGTCATCGGTGGGGTGGAAATCCGGGTCGGATGCGGCCAGTTCGTATGCACGGCGAATCGTGGCGAATCGGAACGACTGCGGTGTCTGCGCACGGAACGTGTTCGGGCGGTCCGGCACCGATTTGACCACTTTCACATCGCCGAGATCCTCGGTCAGCAGCACTGTATCAGTGGAAGCATATGCCACGGTTGCGGCGGTGAACTGGTCGAGCGCGTCAATCGACCCCTCGATGGAGGACTGCTCCACAAACGGTCGGACGGCATCATGAATCAGGATCTTGGCGTCATCGGGAATACCGGCGGCCGCCAACGTGTCAAGCGCGGCGGCGGTGCTGTCCACACGTTCGGCGCCACCGTCGATAATCACGCGCACTTTGGTGTATCCCATATCGTCAATCAGTGATTCGACTGCCGAACGTACCTTGGGATTGACCACCACCACGATGTCACTGACACGCCCGCAACGCTCGAACGCCTCGATGCTCCAGCACACGATGGGCTTGCCGCCCACAGAGACAAGCTGCTTGGGGTTGTCGGGGTCAAAGCGGGTACCGAAGCCGGCCGCCAGCACCACGGCCACCACCGGCGCGGTCTGTGCGGGTCGGTCGGCTGCGGTTTCAGGGATATCGGAGTCTCTCTCAGTCATAGCCACCACCGTAAGGGGAGGTCTGGCCGTTCGTGACCTGCCTCACAGCTTTCTCCACGGAATGTGCTCGCTATTGCCGCACGATGAGAGCCAGCAGGCGGCCTTCGTGGGCTTTGTTGGCAAGCGAGGCACGGCGATGGGAGTACCAGAGCGGATTCTCGAGCGTGCACATACTGTGGTTGATGTTGCCGATGCGCTCCGCAAGCTCGGCCGGCCCCTCACCGTCGGTGCGGCACAGTTCAGCAAGTTCAGGATCCGCCTCGAGGTATTCGGTCGCAGCATGGACGCGCGGCATGGAATCAACCACCTGATGGACACCGGCAAAGGCGAGGTCAATCATTGCGGCTTCGGCGATATCAATGCCGGCACCGCCGAAGCGTGTCTGCGTTTTGGTCAACGGGAAACGCTTGACGAACTGGTCGGCGACCTCATCGCCCACCTCGTAGCAATCACCGCAGATACGCGGGCCGAGTGTAGCAATGATGTTCGTCGGATCGGCCCCCTTGAGCTTCATCAGTTCCACGGTGGATTCGATGATGCCGCGTTCAAGGCCACGCCGTCCGCAATGAGCCGCGCCGATGACGCCGGTGACCGGGTCGGCGAGGAGCACCGGCAGGCAGTCAGCCGCGAACATACCCAGGGCGATGCCGGATTGTGAGGTGACTTGCCCGTCTGCCTCGATGACCTGCGACACATTCTCAGCTGACCCAGTGGGTTCGGTCGGCTCGTGCTTACGACCATCGGCATCGGTCTCCATGCCACGACCCGCCTGATATTCCTCCACACTCTGGTGTGTGCCGGACACGTCGAAGCCGAACGGGGTGTTGATGACGAACGAGTCATCCACATCCACAGCCACACCGGAATGCACCTGCGAGACCAGCGACAGGCGTGCATGCACTGCTTCAGACAAGGCGATGCGGTTCGACATCACGGCCTGTGGATTGTCGCCGGATTTGCCACCGAGGTTCAGATTGCCGTAATCACCGGTGCTCAGCCCTCCCAGCCGCGTGGTGTAAACCACCGTGATACCGGGAGCTAGCGCAATCGGAATGGTCACCGGAATCGGGCGACCCTCCTTATCAGTGGAGCTGATCTGGTTGGAGTCGAGGATTTCGTCACTATATTCAGGCATGTTCGTTCCTTTATTCGGCTTTGAGCGTGGGCTTCTTGGTACGCGAACGGATGGCGGCGTTGATGGGCACCTGATGCGGGCAAGGCATCGAAAACATATGCGCCGGATTATTGATGGCGGGCACCGGTGTGCCGTCTGCATCGCGCAGACCGTCTTCCGGCACAATGTATGCCAACGGACGTTCACCGGGCAGGAGGAATTCGACTTGCTGACCGGGTTCGATTTTGTTGCGGCTCATCAGTGTGACGCGGCCGCCTTCATCTGCGCTCCAGCTGAGCACTTCTCCGACTACCAGCCAGGAACGGAAATAGGCGGAGCGGTCAGTGTTCTGCGTGACTTTGTGCTCGGGGTAGTAGAAGCCGGTGGAGTAGTCGCGGTGCGCCACTTTGTCGGTTTCTTCGAGCAGCCATTCGGGCAGTTCGACGTGCGGGGCCGGGCGGACGGCTGCGTGCTTCCAATCGGTCTCAATCTGTTCGACGGCGGTGTTGGACTTGCGACGCGTGGAGCGGGCGTGGGAGCTCATGCCGTCGGGCTCCGGCGCATCAGACGTAGCGACGGCACGGTCATAGCCTTCATCGGCCACACCGGCGAATGCGGCGTCGGCATTGCGCATTACCTGATCTTCGGCTCCCTGACCGTAATCAGGGTCGGACGGGCGGATCACGCGGTCGTGGAACGGCAGCAAGATATTGCCGTCAGCATCTTCAAAACCGCGCTGAATCATGTATTCGTTGACGGCGGTCTTGTAGGCGTTGGTCATCGCGGCGATGTAGTAGGCGCTTTTCGCACGGCCTTCGATTTTGAGGCTGGTGGCGCCGGAATCGATCAGATCGTCGAGGTGGCCCAACATGTTCATGTCCTGTGAGTTGAACAGGTAGGCGCCGTTTTCTGTCTGCTCGATCGGGAAGTACTGTCCGGGGCGTTTCTCCTCCACAATCGAGTACTTCCAGCGGCAGGGCTGGGCGCATTCGCCGTGGTTGCCGTCACGGCCGGTCAGGTAGTTGGAGAACAGGCACCGACCGGAGAACGCCATGCACATGGCGCCGTGCACGAAGCATTCGATGTCAAGGTCATCGGGAATGTTGGCGCGGATATCGCGCACAGCCTGCAAGTCCATCTCGCGGGCCAGCACCACACGGCGAGCACCGAGCTCATAGAACGCGTTGGCGGCCTGGTAGTTGGTCACACCCGCTTGGGTGGAAACATGCAGTTCGAGGTTCGGGGCCACTTGGCGGGCCATCATCATTACGCCGATATCGGAGACGATGAGCGCATCCACGCCGGTGTCTTTGAGCTGGCCGATGTATTCGCGCATGGCTTCGATCTCGTTGTTACGTGGCAGCACATTGCACGTCACATACACGCGGGCGCCGCGCTCATGGGCGTAGCGCGAGCCCTCCTCGAAGTCCTCAAGACTCAGGTTTTTGGGGGCCGAGCGCATGCCGAACGCTTTGCCGCCGCAGTAGACGGCGTCGGCACCATAATCGACCGCAGTTTTCAGACCGCGCAAGTTGCCGGCCGGAGACAGCACTTCGGGCTTTTTGCGTGTGGGGATTCTCATCGTCGTATTCATCACCGCAATAGTGTAGTGGTGGCCGTGTAATGCGGGCGGGGCTACCGTTAGGCTGGGAAGCATGAAGATCGATATCGTGAGCGTGTTTCCCGAGTATTTTGAGGTGATGAACCTGAGCCTGATGGGCAAGGCCCAGGCCAAGGGGCTGTTGGAGATCAAGGCGCACAATCTGCGCGACTGGACCCACGACGTGCATCATTCGGTGGACGATACGCCGGTGGGCGGCGGCGCCGGCATGGTGATGAAGCCCGAAGTGTGGGGCGAATGTCTGGATGAGCTGCTGGGACTTTCGCAGCAGTCTGACTCGGCCCCAGCTCCAGGTATTGCAGCTGACTCTGACGCCGATACGAACCAATCCGACGATCCGGTCTCCGCTGCCAACACGCGATCGGCATCCGTCAACGTTCCCGTTTCTTCTGACGGCTCTCCTGCCGAAAGTGACGTGTCCGCCCAGCTAAGCGCACCAGTGCTCATCTTCCCGAACCCGTCGGCCCCGCTGTTCACTCAGCGCGACGCCACGGAACTCAGTCATGCCAAGCATCTGCTGTTCGGCTGCGGCCGGTACGAGGGGTACGACGCGCGCATTCCCGACTACTACCGTTCGCAGGGCATCGATGTGCGCGAGTATTCCATTGGCGATTATGTGCTCAACGGCGGCGAAGTAGCGGTTTCGGTGATGCTGGAGGCCATTACCCGCCTTATGCCGGGCTTCATGGGCAACCCGGATTCCATTGTCGAAGAGTCCTACACCGGCGAGGGTGCGCTGTTGGAACACCATCAGTACACCAAGCCGGCCGTATGGCGCGATGTCGCCGTACCGAATGTGCTGCTTTCCGGAGATCATGGCAAGGTGAATCGCTACCGCCGCGATGAGGCGCTGGCCCGCACCGCCGAGATTCGCCCGGATTTGATTGCGGCGCTGGATTGCAAGGCGTTGGATAAGGCCGACCGCAAGACCCTGATGGCTTTGGGTTGGGAGGTCTCCGCCGCCCACCCGCGCAAGTTGGAGTAGGCTACGCCTCCGGCTCAATCGCCTCAATATAGAACACAGCGGTTTCGCCGTAGTTGCGACTTTCGGTGATTTTCCAACCCTCAGGGGCCTGCGGATCCTCCGATCGCACCGAACGTTCGAGCATAATCACCGTGTTGGTGTTAGTGGCGCTGCCAGCCGCCAAGTCGGCCAGAAGGTGGTTGCATTCGTCGGTTCCGTAAGCGTAGGGCGGGTCGATAAAAATCACATCGAACGGCTCGCCAAAACCGCCAGTCACCTGCTCGGCCTTTTTAGTGAGCACACGGGCTTTCAGCGAGGCGTCCCAAGAACGGTTTTTCTGCAGTTGCGCGAACGTCTTGGCGATAAGCGCCGCCGCAGGTCGGGAACTTTCCACGGCCACCAGTTCACGTGCGCCGCGGCTCAATGCCTCGATGCCCAGTGCGCCCGTACCGGCGAACAAATCCAGCACACGGGCGTCGTCCAGCACACCCCATGAATCAAGATGGGAGAAAATCGCCTCTTTGGTGCGATCCGTGGTGGGTCGGGTGCCGGTTTTCGGGGTGGCGAGTGCCGCACCCTTGAATCGTCCAGAAATAACGCGCATGTCTACCAGCCTAGTGGCTGCTCGGAACCATCGAACTCGTTAATACGGCCTTTGCAATATTCTGACTGACGGCCGGCTTCCCCACGGATCTCTCATAATTGAGGCAATCAAGGCACAACAATCGTCAATCTGGCCTTCGAGGGGCTGATTGGGGCATTTCAGGAGGTCTATCTCCGTTTCAAGGGGCTCCTCAAGCACGAAACATCGAGTATAAACGGTCTAATGATAACGTCATTCCGCCGTTTTGTGTCCATGTCTACTCAGCCACCAGCCCCTTGAAACGGAGATAGACTTCCGGGCAACCGGTGTATCTGCCCCTCGAAACCGAGAAGGCCTCAGCTGGAAGTCAAAAACGTCTCGTTGCCTCGGGTAAAGTCGAGGACCGCTCCGGCAAGCTGGACTTCGCCGGCCAGTTCGGGGTTGGCTTCGAGCAGCTGCTCGGCACGGGTACGAGCGTCGGCGATCATGTCGGCGTCCTTGACCACGCGCAACAGCTTCAGACTGGACTTGCCACCGGATTGGGCATCTCCCAGCACGTCGCCGGCACCGCGGAATTCCAAGTCGGCCTGTGCGATTTCGGCCCCATCAAGCGAATTGTGGATGACCTCAAGGCGCTGCTCGGCGGGCGAGCCCGGCTCGGCACGGGAGATGAGGAATGCCCACGAATTGGTGCCACCGCGCCCCACACGACCACGCAGTTGGTGCAACTGGGACAAGCCGTACCGGTCGGCATCGAAAATGACTATGCAGCTGGCCTGTTTGACGTCCACGCCTACCTCGATCACCGTGGTCGAGACCAGAATCGGAGTCTCGCCGCTGGCGAAGTCAGCCATGACTTGGGTTTTGACATCATCCTTGTCTCGACCGGTCAATGTGGCGAAACGGATGCCGGCAAACTGCGGGAGCTTCTGCAATCGATCTGCGATTTCGGCTACCGAGTGCAACGGCGGGCGGACTACCGTCTCACCATTGTCGTCGAAAGTCTCATACGGATCATCAATGCCAATGTCATCGGCCGATGCGCGGGATGTCCGCGAAGAAGCCGCCCGACTGGATCGCCCGCTTGAACCCGCTGAAAGCCCTCGCGAACGCCGCGCGGAATCCGCTGCCGACACGCCGCCGTCATCTTCATCATCCGTATCGATGCGCGGGCAGACGATATAGGCCCGCTCCCCTGCATCTACACGCGCACGGATATGCGCGAACATACGCCCCATCGTGCCCGCGTCAGTTTCGTTAACCACCACCGTGCGAATCGGTTTGCGGCCACCAGGCAGCTCAGTGAGCCAGGAAATATCAAGATCGCCGAACCAAGTCATGGCGGCGGTGCGCGGAATAGGCGTTGCGGTCATCACCAGCAGATGCGGCGTGGTGCCGTCATCGGTTTTGGCATTGAGACTTTCGCGCTGTTCCACACCGAATCGGTGCTGCTCATCAATGACCACCAAAGCCAGATGTGGTGCTTGGAACGTCTTGGAGAACGCCGCATGCGTAGCCACGATAATGCCCGGCTCGCCACTGGCCGCAGCAGCAAGAGCCTTACGCCGGGCTGCGAGTTTCATGCCGCCCGTTAGCAACGTGACAGGAACATTGAGGTCGGCGACCATCTTGCCAATAGTCTCAAAATGCTGTTCGGCGAGCACCTGAGTAGGAGCCACAAGCACCGCCTGATACCCCGCGCCGACCACTTGCAGCATGGCGGCGAGCGCCACCACGGTTTTGCCGGATCCGACTTCCCCCTGCAACAGGCGTTGCATAGGCCAGTCACGAGCCAAGTCAGCGGCGATATCTTCAACTACCTGATGCTGACCAGCAGTCAGTTCAAATGGCAAGGATGCGATGAACCGATCACGCAAATTAGTTACGTCCGTCGTGCTGGCTGCGCCGGTTTCATTATCGCCGTCCAACAGGCACGGATGAGCAGACGACTTATGAGCATGTTGGCGGGCCTTCAGTAGCGATGCCTGAGAGACGAACGCCTCCTCGTAGCGCAACGTCTCAATGGCCGCTTTGAATCGCACGGTGGAGTCCGGGTCATGAATGGCCAAGAACGCCTCCGCCCTGTGAAGCAGGCCCTTGGCCGCGCGTATGGATTTAGGCAGAATATCCGGGATGGACTGGGCGAGTGTGGCAACCTTGGACTCGGATTCCTCGCCGTCCTGCACCGCGATGTTGTCGATGGAGGGCGCGACGAGCTCGGCGGGCATGCTTTGGCTTTCAGGCACGGATGACGTGCGCGCACCCATCATCCACAACAGCCCCAGAATCGTCTCGTGAATATGTTCGGACGAAATACGTGAGCTGGCATGGTAAATCGGCCGGGGCCGGCAGACGCGGGTGAGGGCGTCCGCCACGGTGTCGGCATCATATTTAAGCGTCGAAGCGGGCCAATCGGCGGCAGACTGGAAATTCGCGTATGGGCCAGCAGAGCCCGTGGATGCAGAATCGGCCGCAGCATCAGGAATACTGTTCTTGCTCCCCGAACCCGTCGCTGTTCCCGCCGGCCCGGGCGCGACGGTCACAATATCCGGGTGAGTGAACTGGAGTTGACCCATATATTCACTGGGCACACCAGAAACGACCAGAATCGGACTCGACTTGAGGCGTCTCGCCACCCAGTCAACATAATTCTTGCGGCCGCCAAAGAACGTCAGCTGTGCGATACCTCCGGGTATATGGCGAGTGCGCGCATAATCGGTATCGTCCACAGTGGCGATGACACGTGACATGCGGCCTTGCACCACCCGCACATCGCGCACCTGAGCGGCAAACGCCATTTGCTGGCCGATCACGGCCTCTCGAATCGTGCGCAGTGGCACCGGTTCGGTGACACGGAAAGGATAGTAGGTGAGTGCCTCGCCCACGGTGGTGACGCCCAGCGATTTGAGCGCGGACACGCGGCGCTTGTTGGGAACCAGCGAAGCGAGTGCGGTGTCCATGGTGATACTCATAGCGCTCCATTCTATCCGTAAGCCCTCGAACGGCATCACCTACAACAAAACCCGCCGAGCCGAAGCTCAAGCGGGTTTTGTAGACGTTAGTACGTTAGTACGCGATTCACGCGGCCACGCGCTGAACCTTGCCGGCCTTGAGGCATTTGCCGCACACGCGCAGGCGAGTGTTCTCGCCGTCGATCGTGGTGCGCACGGACTGCAGGTTCGGGCGGAAGCTACGCTTGGTACGACGGTGCGAATGGGAAACGGTGAAACCGGTCTGCGGTCCCTTGCCGCACACTGCGCAACGAGCTGCCATGATGGACTCCCTTAAACCTTGATGTGTCAAGTCTTTCACGTATCCGGTCGCTGGTTTTACCCGGCAGGCCGAACACACAACTTCACAAATATATAGCTCAATACCGACAACCGCAACTCTTGCGTGTATCATGCCCGACTCATCATCGCGGCATGCTCTGCATCAGGCTCGTGTGAAGCCTCTATTCGCCGCCATCCCGCGCACTACGCCGTCCGCGAATCGCCGGCAAAACAGTCATATTATCCAATACAACACGCCACCTTGTCTATTCCCTATCCAGCAAGCTCCCATATAATTTCGATATAAGAGATGGCATGGGAACGAAGGGGCTCCCGTATTCGCGGCATACGCACTGCAACTGCTACGACTACGACCGCAACTCACAACGAAGGAGGTTGTCATGTTAAATCTCAGGCGAGGCATCGGTACCCATGAGCCAAGCGTGATCTCGTTGGGCCAAGTGTGGGTAGACATCATGCTGGATGTGGACGAGATACCGGAACAAGGTGGATTCGCCGTGGCCGACCATCCGAAGCCCACCATCGGAGGCAGCTACCGAGTGATGCAAGCGGCCAGCCGCATGGGCGTGCCGACCGAGCATGCCGGCATTTTGGGCAACGGCCTGTGGGCGCACTTCATTCGTCAGTCGTTCCAAGACAACGGCATTACACATATCGGCCAGGATCGCCTCGATGAGGATTCCGGCTTCCGTGTGGTGCTGACCTCCGGTTCCCCGAAGAAGACCTTCATCGCCTCCTATGGCGCCGAAGCGCACGGTGACGCCGATACGTTCAGCACACTCGAGCCGCAGGCTAAGGACGTGGTGCATATCAGCGGCAATACGCTGATGGACCACACGGCCGCAGGCGTAGACGGGTTCCTGCTGAAAGCCGGCGCCGATCCGACCAAGCGCGATTACACACTGGTCATCAACCCCACCAATACATTGCGACTGGTCAACGACCATATGCTTGAGGATTTGGTGCTTGCGCGCCCAGTCTGGTCCTGCAATCGTCAGGAGGCCATGACCTTGGCCGAACGTTTGGGCGCTCCGATTGACGACAGCAAGGTGACCATCGGCGGCGGTCTTGACGATTTCATGCATCAGCTCTGCGATGGTCTGGGAACCACATTGCGCGCGCCATTAGTGGTACGTGTCGGCGCTCGCGGTGCTTGGATACGCGAACCGGGCGGCGAGACGACACACATTGAAGGCTACCCCACCAAGGCCATTCATACTCGATCGGCAGGTGGCTGCCATACCGGCGTGATGTGCGCGATGCTGGCGAAGGGCCATGACTTGGCCGAATCGGTCAAAATCGCGAACGCAGCGGCTTCAATTGCCATTCAGCACAGCGTCAACGGTGTGCCGCAGTGCCCTGATTATGATGAGGCCATTGCACTGATTGGAGAATAGTATTTCTCTGGCTCCCCTCAGTCACCTGCGGCTGAGGGGAGTTTTTCGTACGGGCCTTGCCCAGCATTATTCACGTACCGTTCAGCTGAATGGGCCCTCTACCGCTTTGAGCGCTCCTACGATAGATTGAGTTGAACACTGCCTAGGAGCGACATGACCAATTCCACGAATATCCACGAGCCCACCGGGGCCGAGAGCCAATCCACCGTGCCGACAAACGGCAAGTTGACCGCCCGCGAGAAGAAGTGGATCGTCTACGATGTCGGCAACTCGGCATTCGTGCTGCTCTCCACTGCAGTCATCCCCATCTACGCCAAATCGCTCATGCCCGCGGACGGCAACATCGTGTCCGCGTGGGGCTACGCGCAGACCATCGCATCGCTGATCATCGCGCTGCTCATGCCGCTGCTCGGCTCCATCGCCGACGTGCAAGGCATGAAAATCAAGTTCTTCCTCGGTTTCTTCGGCACCGGAGTGGTCACCTGCTGCGCGATGGCCCTACCGCTGACCTGGCTGCCGTTCCTTATCGTCTACATTCTGGCGACCATCGGCCTGAACGGCTCGCTCACGTTCTACGATTCGATGCTTATCGACACCACGTCAAACGAGCGTATGGACAAGGTCTCCTCGCACGGCTACGGCTGGGGCTACATCGGCTCCACCGTGCCGTTCATCTTCTGCATCGCGCTGATCTTCGGCGGCCCGTCGCTCTTCGGCTGGTCCACAGTAGCCTGCACGCGCGCCTCGTTCATCATCACCGCCATCTGGTGGGTGGCGTTCACCATCCCGCTGATCACCAGCTACCGCCAAGTGCATTACCGTGCCACCCGCGACCAGCTGGGCTCGGCCGTGCGCGGCACGTTCAGCGAACTGGCGGGTACCTTCGGCAAAATCGTGAAGAACAAGCCGTTATGGATGTTCATGATCGCGTTCTTCTTCTACATCGACGCCGTGAACACGGTGATTTCGATGAGTACCTCCTACGGCGCCGAGCTCGGTATCGACTCCACCCAGCTGGTGGTGGCGCTGCTGGTCACGCAGTTCGTGGCCTTCCCCTGCGCGATTCTGTACGGCCGACTGTCCGGCCGGTTCGGCAGCAAGACGATGATCACGGCCGCAGTCGTGGCATACATGTGCATCGTGTTCTTTGCCGCGTTCTTTCTGAAGTCGGCCGCGGAGTTCTGGATTCTGGCGATTCTGGTCGGCATGTTCCAGGGCGGCATCCAAGCGCTCTCCCGCTCGTACTACGGCAAGATCATTCCCAAGGATCACGCCAACGAGTACTACGGCTTCTACGATATCTTCGGCAAGACCGCCTCAATTATCGGCACTTTCCTGGTGGCCACCACCACCTCCCTGACCGGCAACGCCTCGCTCGGCGTGCTCTCCATCGCCGTCCTGCTCGTCGCGGCGCTGGTCTTCCTGCTGCTGCAGAAAGACCCGACGCGAAACTAACTAATTTGCGACGCGCAATCAGCGCTCGCGATAATCCTTGAACAGTTGGATGGCGGTGGCCGCGATTCCGCACAGCACGCCGCCGATAGGCCATGCGACCCAGAACATGCTTGTAACGCCGGTCGACCAATCACCGCGCAGAGCAGCTGGGCTCAGGAACAGCAAGCACAGGCCAATCAGCGTGGCTATCATCATGATGATGCCGCATACCGCGCCGGTCAGTTTGGCGTAGAAATCCTGCTCGCCCGCATGCTCCTTGCGGTCGTCCTCGACCGCTTTGTTGTATGCGTTGATATTGAGCAAACTGTATCTCATGCCGCAGTAGACAAACCCGAAAACACCGGACGCACAGAGCAGCAGAAAAATTGCGTTGGGCCAGCCATCGGAGACGCCGAGCATGTCATCGGCATACACCGTCACCGCAATGCCAATCAGAATAGCCGAGATGCCACCGACGATGCCGATTACCAGCAGCCGCAATTCTCGGCTGCGGTCCTCCCCGGTGTAGAAATCTTCTACGTATGGGTGACGCCGTTTGAAGTCAATACGCGACAGACCTCCTGGAATCAGCATCGCCAGCCCCGCAATCACACCCACACAGACGCACAGAAACGTCAGAAAATCGTTGAGCGGCGTCGCTCCGAGAATGGAATTGCTGGAATCGAACAGGTTGCCGATGCCAACCCCGGCGACAATCGCAGCAACACCGCCGGCAATCAGCAGCGCGAATCGGCGGCGATGTTCATCGTAGCCAGTGATATCCTGCGCAAGCTCCGCGATAGGAGCGATTATGCCCGCCGTTTTGGAAGAAGCGGCTAAAGGCGATGCCGTCTCAGCCGAGGAGTCAACATTCGACGAACCGGCCGCAGAAGCCGACGCGGCAGGCCGACTCACATCGCCAAGTACCAGATCATCAAGCGTGCAGCCGAACAGGTCGCAGATCATAAGCAGCTTGTCCATCTCGGGATAGGCCTTTTCGGATTCCCATTTCGAAATGGCCTGACGCGAGACGCCAAGCAACATGGCCAATCGTTCCTGGGTCAGGTTGCGTTGCGCACGTAGGTACTGCAGGTTAGCGCGAAAACTCATTGGAATGTCCCTTCATACGTAATCTTTATCATGTCATGTTCGGCCGATGGGCTCACTATGGCATGCCGTCCATGTCACCCGCCACCATCTTTGGGTTGCAATCGCCGGTTATTCGAGCGCAACCACAAGTTGCATCGGCGGAATTCCGCCATTCCGTTGACCTGAGCAGCTTTAACATCGCACTCCACGAGACCGAAGCTTTTCCAGCCATGCGAGGGCAGCTTGTCTCACCTGCCACCACGAATCCGCCTCGACCCACGTACACATCTGTGTACAGCAGCGCTCGCAATCGGTTACCTACGACCCATATGATTTGCTGAGCGACCGCAAAACACGCAATAGCCGAGACAACACCGTCAGCGTTAAAGCTTAAGGCGACTACTTGCCCAATAGTCCGGAAATCTGGCTGATGATGTCAGCGGGCAGTCCTGCTTGTTCGGCAATGGATCCGAGGTCCAGATTGGCACCCTGCTCCTGAATTGCGCCAGCGACCTGACTGATCTGGTCGGCGGAGATGTTTTCCTCCGCCAGCGCCTGCAGCCCGTCAAGTCAGTCGGCGTTCAAATGGTCGCCAACGACCTGTTGATTTCACCCAACTGATCGGCATTGAAATGCTCACCGATTACCGCCGGCAAATCACCAATCGAACCGAGATTGAAATCCCCGCCAAGCACATTGCCTAGATTGTCTGCGGCAAAATTTTTCAGGCTATCGAACAGTCCCACATGTGCCGCTGGTACTGCTTGTTCAGCAACTGCTGCAGAGCATCGCACAGATTCTGCATCAATCGCCGCTCTTCGGCAGACAAGTCCCGCGTCTTACGCATCACAGCCCACGCCATCAGCCGCCGAAAAACTGGCATTGGTATCAGCTGAATCCACCGCTTCCACGTGCGTTGATTCTCAACCATGCTCATCAATTCGTCGCGAGCCTCTTGACCCATACCCCGAGCCAGCGAACACGTATTGGACAACCAGTCCCTCGATGCGTTCGGGATGGAACTTCGCCACGATTTGCGCGATCACGCCACCCAGCGACTGCCCAACCAGCCACACATGCTTATCCAACCCGTCCAGCAGGCTAGCGACGGCCCGCGCAAGCTCGGCGTTCGTGGTGAACTGCTCCTGATAATCAAACGTAATGACCGAATAATGCTCAGCGAATCGCTCGAAATGCAGATAGAACAGGTCGGGCAGCCCGATGCCGCCTGGCAACAGCACAACCGTAGCGCGGGCGACGGGATTGCGATAGTACCGATATGAGAATTCCGCGCCGCCCGGCAATTGCATGGTTTGCTGCGAGTATCGCGCGCAGAACGAGGCAAGATTACTCATTGCCGATATCCCTTTCGATTGGGGGCCTCACACAAAATCGCGTCTCTCGCTAATTGCGTGAGCCAACATGACTCCGATTGCGGGAGCGCAACACCGGTAGCGCCACTAATGCAGACATCGGCGTCCGGCAAATGGGCCAAATGGGCAAATGAGCACAATAAAAAAACTCAGCGTACGTTCTTCCAGACATCGCCGAAAATAGTCCGGGAAATCGTACGTTGAGGGACCGAATGCCCGAGGGGAAGCAAAAACGCTCACAGCATATAGCTAGCGAGCGCGAATCTCAGGTGGGCGATGTAGGAATCGAACCTACGACCCCTTCGGTGTGAACGAAGTGCGCTAGCCGCTGCGCCAATCGCCCGAGGCAGTGATGAAAAAAACCGGCAGTCACCTGCCGGCAATCCATCAAGTGGGCGATACAAGATTCGAACTTGTGACCCCTTCCGTGTCAGGGAAGTGCGCTACCACTGCGCCAACCGCCCGGGTCATTCTCCAGCCGAATCAATCGCGATTAATTGGCCTTTCGAGAGCGGACAACGGGACTCGAACCCGCGGTCTCAACCTTGGCAAGGTTGCGCTTTACCAACTAAGCTATGTCCGCATTCGTCACCCTTACAGGCAACAGATGTTAAAGATACGCGCTCCGTTGGAGAAATGCACCTGCCCTGCGTGTCCCGCGGGTTTTCGGGCTTTGCGGCCAATCACCGAGTCCGCCCATGAACGCAGTTCGCCGTAGCCGCATACAGCAGCCATGCGGCGGGCATGGCCAGCATGAACAACGGATAGAACCATTGGATCGGCGCATTGCCGTATAGCAGTCCGCCAACAATCGGCCCCAATGACATGCCCAAATCGATGCCGGCGTAATACGTGCTGTTGGCGATGCCGCTGCACGCAAACAAGTGGCCAAATGCGACGTTGTCCACGATTTACTGAGTAATGAGCGTGTTCCACGCCCGTAGCCACCGATTCTTCGCTTAAGGCGAAGTGGTTGTCAGCGCGGCAACTGCACAATGAGAGCGTTACCAACAACCAATGCAAACCCGCCGGCAGCCGTAGCCGCCGCCCGCAAGGCCGTGGTTGAGGCCGACGGCGTGTGGATCTTCTCCCCCGAATACAACTACAGCTACCCGGGCGTGCTCAAGAACCTGCTCGACTGGCTGTCCCGCCCGCTGGAGCCGTTCCCGGCCGAGTCCACTTCCGTGATGGTCGGCAAGAAGGTCGCCCTGTCCGCTGCCGCCAGTCAGTCCGTCGGCACCGGCACACTCGCCAAGCTCAATGAGGTGCTGGGCTTTGGCAAGACCGAACTGCTGCCCACCGACAAGCAGGTCGGAGTGGCTCTGGCTCCCGAGGCTTGGGGGGCACCGGCAAGCTCACCCTGTCCGATGAAGACGAGGCGCGTCTGGCTGCCGAGGCTGACGCCTTCCTCGCGCTCGTTGCAGAGTAGTTCATACTCGCAATAGCCGAGCCCAATAATCTTTCAGAACGTAAAAATCCCTCCGGTTCCTCTGACCGGAGGGATTTCTTATACGTCATCGATTACGCATAGATTCAATGGCGACAATGTCACCGCCGCCAAGGGTTAGCTCATGCGATAATCAATACCCTCCGAGACAGTGACGCTCAATCACGACGTGAAATTGCGAGTTTTTCTTTAGTGAGAGGCATCTCAGCCTGATCAAGCGACTGGACACATGCCCATCTTCGTTCAAAGAGGTACATTTGAGACTTTGCAGAAAGCTATCTGCCTTCAAAGGGGAGAATGTCACAAGTGTGTTTCACCGCATTTCCGCGCTTTTATGAACACCTGGATGCCGATGGAGGTCATGAACGACCACATATGCGCGGAACGGCGCGCCAAAAGCCGGAGAGGCGCGATCCCGGGATTCACCGCAGGCGGCACGGCGGGATGACCGGACTGGGAACCCTTACATATAAGGGTCATTCGGCATTTGCATCATCCGACGCGTCCAGACACCTGTAGACGGTGGACCGCCCCACGTGCATCATCGCGGCGATCTGGTCCACCGTCACCGTTTTCGACCCGTACAGCCTCCGCACCTCCCTGACCTGCTTCCCGTCGAGCTTGGCTGGCCGTCCACCCTTCCTGCCGCGGGCGCGGGCGGCCTCGAGTCCGGCGCGGGTGCGTTCGCGGATCAGGTCGCGTTCGAACTGCACCAAAGACCCGAAGATGTTGAACACGAGCGTGCCGCCCGGGGTGCTCGTGTCTATCGATTCGGTCAGGGAGCGGAACCGCACTCCCCTCTCGTCGAACGTGACCATCAGGTCCACCAGGTTCTGCATGTTCCCGCCGAGCCTGTCGAGCTTCCACACGACCACGGTGTCACCCTCGCGCAACAGGTCGAGCATGTGGTCGAGTTCGGGACGGTAGGCCCTCGCGCCGGAGGCCACGTCGGTGAGGATCCTGTCGCACCCGGCCCTCTCCAACGCGTTCCTCTGCAGGTCGGTGGTCTGGTCGTTGGTGCTGACTCGTGCGTATCCGTAGATCATGCTCGTCATGCCCCAAGCCATACCACTACCCGTCAAAGACACGGAGTTTCGGAACGTTGATTGCGGGACGGGTTACGGGACGCTTTCCGCCGGAGCGCCGGAGACCGTCTCCCCTGGTCCGGACTCCGTCCCGGAAACCTCCGTTTTTGCACCGGTTGGCGGTATGTCGTGTGATCCGCTGTGGCTTCGTTCGCTTGGTGGCGGGGTTCTTGCAGCGCTCTGTGGCGGTCTTGTTGCCGCGATCACGCAGGACTGGCTGCAGGTAGGTGTCGCGGTTTGGACCGAGAGGGGTGCGCCTGGTCCAGACCGTTTGGATCGCTGCCGCTACGTCAGAGTCCGAAGGCTCCGCCGCTGACGAGGATCACGATGCCGAGGCCGATGAGAACGATGGGGAAGAGGATGTGCTCCCAGCGTTCGAGCACTTCGGCGATCGGGGGGAGGGTGGCGACGAACTTTGCCAGGGCCACCAGGACCGCGACGAGCGCGAGGAAGACGATGCAGTAGGCGACTACTGCGAGAGGTTCCACGCTGAGGAAGACAGGGGTGTAGACGCCGATGTTGTCGCCGCCGTTGGCAAGGGTGACGCCTGCGACTGTCCACACGCCGACCTTCTTGCCGGCAACCTTGGCCTCGTCGTCATCGTCGTCATCGTCTCCGCGCCAGGCCTGCCATGCGGCCCAGAGGCCGAGGCCCAGAGGGATGAGACCGAAGTACGGGATGGCTGCCGAGGGCAGGAATGCTCCGGCACCGATGGTCACCAGGACCGCGGCACCGAGGATGCCGGCGAATCCGAGGTACTGGCCGGCCAGAATGCGGGCGGTAGTGCCGCGCTGGCCCGCCCCTCGCGCGAAGAAGAGGGAGAGCACGATGATGTCGTCGATGTTGGTCGCTGCGAACAGGCCCATCGCCTGCAAGACCGAGGTGAGGATCATGCGCCCTCCCCAGCTGCGTCGCATCCGGGAAGCGAGCAGGCGGAATCGATGCACGGGGCGTCTTCGTCCACTGCCAGGGTGGCATCGACCAGTGCCGTCAGCGCCTGCGCCAGGTGCGAATCGGCGATCTCATATCGTGTCCGACGACCCTCGGGCTCGGAGACGACGATCCCGCAATCGCGTAGGCATGCCAGGTGGTTGGACACGTTCGGGCGTGTCAGGTCCAGATCTCGGGCTAGTTCCGCCGGGTAAGCGGGATGGTCGAGCAGGGTCAAGATGATCCGTGATCGAGTGGGGTCGGCCAGTGCACGACCCAGGCGGTTCATCACGTCGAGACGCGAAGCAATAGTCAGCATGGACTGAACTATACAACGCGCACTGAACAATCGGTCACAGGCGCCAGCCCAGATCGCATGCCCGTAAGGGGAACCCTCACCGGACACCACCGCTACTTATCGAGAGGAACGACGGCACGCCTGGCGGGCTGTCCCGTAAGACCCGTCCGGTGAACTGTCCGGTGAGGGGAGGCTATATGACACACTGGGGAGCATGTCCCCTTTGAAGGTCGGCTATGCCCGAGTCTCCACCGACGAGCAGAACCTGACCGCGCAGCGTGACGGACTCGCGGCGCGGGAAGTGAAGCTGAGCATCGCCGGATCGGTGTACGACCCGACCGACCCGATGGGGAAACTGTTGTTCAACGTGCTGGCGATGGTCGCCGAGTTCGAAGCCGACCTCATCCGTGCCCGCACCCGCGAGGGGATGAGGGTCGCCAAGGGCCGGCTGCGCGGAAAGTCACCGAAACTCACCCCCCGGCAAGAAGCTCACCTCGTCCAGCTACATGCTGCCGACGAGCACACCGTGGGCGAGCTGGCCGAGCTGTTCAGTGTGGGCCGCTCCACGGTCTACCGCGCCCTTCAGCGCGCCGAGCGCGGCCGCGAGAACGCCTTGCAGTAGGTGCGTCGTGGACGCTCGAGCGCGGTGGCGGATCCTCAGGCTCCACTTCAGCCAGGACCAGCGCCGCTACTTCACCAACGTGCCCCAGGGACACGGCCTGATGAAAAGCGGCAACGCTGTCATCCCGATTGACGGGCGCATCCCCAGCGACAGCAAACTCTACGCGCTGTTCTCGACCACGTTCGGAGAAGGAAACTAAAACCCATGAAAGGCCTGCGCAGCAGCGGCGATAGCGGGCAGTCGACCAGCCACCTCGGTCACCTCAACCTCAACCACCGCGCCACCACGATCATCGGCCAGACGGGCCACACCGCCGGCCAGATCGCGCACGGGCCAGCGGGAACACCTCATGCCGGCGACGGCGACCTCATCGACAGCGCCGACGACCAGCTCAAAACCCAGGGAACCAAGACCGCCAAAGCCGCCAGCCGAAGCGTCAAAGGCACTACCAAAACTGTCCGTTTGCGGAACATCTCATGCTGCGGTGACGCGGAATCGGCGGCGCCGCATATCCGGCAAAGGATCCAGACGGCATCGGACCTATCTATCCGTCGGGTCGTCGTCCGTCGAATCGTAGGCGGAGAAGGCCCCGGCGACCTCCCCGAACAGGTCCGCTGGCGATATCTGGCATGCGATCGCGAGATTGTAGAGCGTCGGAAGCGAGGGGAAGTTGTATCCGTTCTCGATGTTCGCCAGGCTCTTCTCGCTGATCCAGCCGACGCGAAGCCCCGAGCACTCGGCCTCCGAGATGAAGTCCTGTCTCGACGGCTTTATATCCAACAACTCGCGGCGATGTCTCTTGATGATCGCGCCCACGCGCCGCAACGCGGGATCATCCGTGTCCTTTTTCCGTACCGTCATGCCACCCACCATACCACAAAGAGTAACCAAGGTTCTAAAACACCACCAAGGTTCCATTGTGGAATCCCGTGGCTTGGATATGATGGCAACCGTCTTCATCAAAGGATGACAGATGGCGGCCGATCAAAAGACCGGCCTCCGGCTCCTTCGAGAAAGGAAACCAACCATGAAGGAACGATTCCATATCCACACCATGCGCACCGTGAAGTCGCCGTCGGATCCCAGCGTGACGACGTATTTCATCTGGGTCAACATGCGCGACCTGCCGGCGAACATCCCGACCGATGTGAACCCCCGCAAGCCCAACATGAAGACGATGACGGCGAAGAAGCTCCTTGACGCCGTGTCCGGCACGGACCCGTACTTCGACATCCACAACCGCGGCATCGTCATCCTCGCAAAGAGCGTGAGGCTCGACGCGGCGAACAGCATGGTGGATCTCGATCTCGACGACGACACGTCGCGCTACGGCATCCTCGACGGCGGCCACACGTACAGGGCGATCATGGACCGCCGCGACGCCATCCCGTCCGACATCGACAAGTTCGTCAAGCTCGAGGTCTTCGTCGGCGAGGACCTCGACGTCGCGGCCCTGTCCGACGCGCGCAACACGTCCGTGCAGGTCAGCGACATCGCGCTGTTCAACCTGGAGGACCGCTTCGACTTCATCAAGAAGGCCATCGCGAACCAGCCCTACGGCGACAACATCGCGTACAAGGACAACGACAGCGGGAAGACCACGCCGGTCTCGGAGCTCCTCAAGCTCATGTACGCGTTCAACATCGACCGCTTCAAGGACGCCCTGTCGGTACCGACCGCCTCGTACACCGGCAAGGCCGCGGTGTTCAAGGACTACCGGAAGGAATGGGACGACCACCACACCGAGGACGGGTCGAACCCATCGGAGGACAACATCTACCTGCAGCTCTCCCGGGTGCTCCCCACCCTCGTGGCCCTGTACGAGAGGATCCAGGAGGACATGCCCAACAAGTTCAAGGCCTACAAGCACGAGGCCGGCCTGCAGAAGGGCAACTTCGGAAACCTCCGCGGCGTGGAGAAGCGCAACGGGAGGGCGAGGACCCTCTTCACGCAGACGGCCATCGACTACGACGTGTCCACGGGATACATCATGCCGATCTTCGGCGCGTTCCGCGCGCTGCTCTCGAAGGACAAGGACGGACACGGCGTCGAGTGGACGGTCGACCCGCTCGAGATGTGGGACACGGCCGGCATGGCCCTGGTCCAGAACACGTTCGACACGGAGACCAACCCCAACGCCGCCGGCAAGATGAAGACCCTGTGGCAGTCCAACTACCGCATCGTGGAAGGCGAGAAGACCAAGAAGCTCCTCGAACGACTGATGAACGAACAGCGGTAACCGCCGCGGCCGGGGCGGATAGGACCCGTACGAAACGCAATGCCCGTCCGGGTCCGTTCCGTGACCGGCATCTCCGACGCTCCGATCTGTGCGCGGCCTAGATCAGGCCGCGCACAGATCGGACTCAAGCCGCCATGGACCAGACACGATCCACCGGCGACATCGACAAACAACTCATGAAAGGAAACAAGGAAATGATGGAATCCTTTATGAAACTACTGCCATTCATAACCGTGGTACTGTCACTCATGGTGGCGTTGAGCGGGCTCGTCAAAGCACTCCCCGATCTCGGGATGCCGGGCATCTCCCGCGTAATCTCAAAACTCGAAAACCTGAAGAAACTGGAATCACACCTAGGACATGACAACGAAGCGGCCGTCCGTCTGCGGAGGCTTCTCACCGACGAGGCCATGAAAACCATCTGCCGCAAGATTTACGTGCGACAGGGAATGATCCGCCACGCTGCTCGCCAGTGGTTGAGACTCGGCTATATCTCAAGCTGCCTTCTCGGTTTCGAACTCGGAATGGCCGCCGTATCGGCCTGTCTGCTTTGCATTCATTCCCAAAAAGACGATAACGCACTTTCCTTCAGACTATTCCTCGCCTTTTTCGCGGTCCTGCTGATAGCGGGGCTGACGGCTGCGAGCGGCGATTGGATATACGCCCGCATCACGTTGAACCGTCAGTTCCGACTCGACATGGAAGGCAAGACGGAAGCCTCACTGCTGGAAACGATGGATGAATCCTTCGCACGCTTGGAAAAATACGAGAAAAAAACATTCCCGTTGAAGCTCTTCGCCGGCATCGCGTGGGTCCTGATCCCTTTCTTCCTGCTCATCTACACCTTCAGACTTGATGAAGCGGACACGTTGGATACGATTGCTGCAATCGTGGTGGTGGTTGTAGCTATCGTTTTCCTTGTCGTGAGCTTCGTCATGCTGTATCGTTACCCGTCTAAGAATAAGAACAAGAAGACGGAACCAACGAACAAACACGGTCAAAACGACGACTCCGACGACGAGAATACCAGACCGTCGATCGGCGACCAGACAGGCAAACACCCTCACCGCAACGGCAGGCGCGCATCCCATCACCGATGAGGGTCAACCGGCGTCCCGTCCTCCTCACGTCCACATGGCGGAGTTCTACATCGGCGTGCGGCATTCCTGATGACGCATCCAATGCGGGCCTGTTCCCAAGCGTTGCCTTAAACTCAAGGTAACGCTTGATCTTGCATGCGCCCGTTCATCAAAACGGACGATCACATATGCATAGGACCGAAAACTCATGTCTCCGATGGTCACGGACAATGACAGGCCGACGGAAGAAGAATCCGCCGGCCTGCCGGCGCTGTCGTCGCCATAACCGTACGTTTGCGGAATTGACGCACCCCAGTTCTCGCCCGCCCGCGGAACGGCGGGCGAGAATTTCCCGATCCCAGGATGGATCCGTCACGGAAGACCACGGACCACGGCAAGCGCTCCGACGTACCGTAAACGACCGTTTTTGGAACGCGCCGCCGAGTCGGGCGTCAGCTCCACCCGCCTAATCGCAGGCGGCATCCGCCTCAAGCTCAAACAGGACGACTGACTAAGTCGGCACAAGCTTGCATGAAACGTATATGTCCCGCTTCCGGACAGGGAGATGGCAGGGGATGCCGCGGACTACCGGTTCGTCGTGCTGCCGTCCTTGTCGTCCTCCTCCTGGAAATCCTTCCACACCGCGCCTGCGGGCAGTCCGTCGTTGTCCTCCGGAATTGAAATCGGCCCCCACTCATAACGGAATATCTTGTTGAACTTGCAGAATCCGAACGAAAGTTGACCTTTGATTCCTGAGAATTCCGCACTGGCGCGGAATTCTGCCTCGCCGAAATCCGCGCCGTCTCTGAAGGTCGTCTCATTGAAGCCGGCCTCGCCTTTGAATTCAGCGACGGTGAAGTAGGCCCTGCGCTCGAATTCGGCGCCGGTGAAGTCGGTATTGCCCTCGAATTCGGCATTGCGGAAAATGGCATCACCCAGGAATTTGGTAGAGACGGCGGTGATTGCCGTATCCTCGAGTCGATCGAAGTTAGCCTCGCCTTCGAATTCGGTGCCGGTGAAGTCGGCCTTTGTGAGCTCGGCACCGGAGAACCAGGCGTCACACGCGAATTTGGTACAGATGGAATAAACCCCCACCTTGAATTCTGCGCCACGGAAGTCGGCTGCGTCTGTGAACTTGGCACCGGAGAAACTACTGATGTCTGCGAACTTGGCGAGGCGAAAGTCGGCCTTCCCTTCGAATACGCAATCCGCAAAGTCTGTCATCTCATGGAATTCCGCCCCATGGAGATCGAAATCGCAATCACACCAAAGCTGGTCGCTCCTGACCTGTTGCCGTACCATCACATCGTTCTCATCTCGCGGTCCCTTTTTCAAATGGGCGACGAACATACTGAGGATGGTGGATTCCACGGCCTTGTCGGCGTCGCCGGACCGGGGAAGACCCGTCGCCGGCTTGCCATCCTCGCCGAGGGGATACGTCTCGCGATCGGAACGCAGGTAGCCACATAGGATGTCCACCACGCGCTGCCGGTATCCACCCTTGTATCTGTCCGCGATGTCCGTCAGCGCGTAGACGCCCGCGATGCGCGTGGATGCCTTGTCGGAGCCCAATCGGTCGACGGCGGCGCTGATCTTCTTGTCTGCGATGCCGGCCGTCTCGCGTTGCTCGGTCCTGTACCTGATGACCAGATACGCGACGCCACCGATTCCCGCGACGGCCGTCAGGGCGCTCTTAACGGCCTCGAAAGCCCCGTTGTTCTGATTCGTGCCGGCACCGGCTTTGGTAGCGCCGCCGACGCCCGCGCCCGATGCCGGACTGGCCGTCGGCCATCCACCCCACCATTTCACCAGCACGGTCAACAAAGCCGCCGCGAGAACGCCCCATATGGCGATCGCCATGAACAGCGGGAGCTTCCCCATCCATTCCTCCGCCCATTCCTTCGCCGGCCGCCAGAGCAACCGCAGGACGACGGAAAGCACGAAGACGAACAGACCCAGCAATAAAACCCGCCAGATCCACGGCCAATGGAACGAGGACAGGAAAGCTCGCAACGAGGACAGAGAAGGTGCCGTTAACGAGGACAGGGAAAGCATCGAGCACGCCGATCCGCACGACGCCGCTATCATGACCAAAGCCCAACATATCGGGTTCTTCAAACAGACGGCAACCCTTCCCGATGCGGATTTGATCAGCCGAGCGATATTACGACCGCAATATCCGCAGAGGCATGCGACGAGCATGCCGCAGATGACGAGGAGGCCACCTATGCAGATGATGTCATAGGATGAGAAGCTTTTCCCCGCCATGGCCGCAAGCAGGTATGAGAGGAAGAGGGAAAGTCCCAATGTCCCGTCAACCAACCACACCATACACGGACCAAGGAAATCCAATAGCCATGACTTGAATTTTCGCCATCGTGACTTTTCCTGGGATTGTTGCGTCAGATTGTCCGACGATCTTCCCGTCTCTTCCGCCATGCGTTTCCTCCCGAACATTCCCTTCCGAATGATTCCATGGCATCCGGCACCCGTCATTCGGCAACCGACTCGGAGTCCGAAAACGCCCGTGGACATAGTTCACGGCAACCTGTGTTGGACATGGATGGTCCATTCTCTGGAGTCTGCGCAGCCGACCGGAATCCCTCGGACCACGAATCCCTCCACATGCCGCCATGCGTCCGTCACGTGTCCCGGCGGGCGTCTCGCATGGCTCCGGAATGACGCTTAGCGTCATATGGGAAATCGATAATATTTATATGGTTTTTATATTTATCTAAATAAATATGTTTAAATATGGAATGTCGCCATCGCCGATCGAAGCGAGGTCCGGCCCACCGCCCCTTCCGTCCTTCACGGAAAACGGACGCGACCCGAAACATGGCGGGCCGCCATTCCACCCCACGACGTATTCGGCCGAAGTCGGCGTTTCGTGGCCGAACCATTGCCTTCGCATTGAACGCAGACACTTCGACGGGCCTTACAGATCGCCCGCCCCGCCTTCGGGCGCGGCAGGTGATCGTCGAACATGATCAGCGGCCCACGCTCGCGCGACCCGGCGGAACAGCGCGGCTGGAACCGGAGGAACAGACATCCGGGGGCGGGCATGCGGCGGGAAGACGCCGGCGCGTCCTTTCCGTGTTTGTGTTCAATGTGATGTGAGCCGAGTTACCGCGATGGTGTTGGCCGGGTTACCGGCAAGAAGTTGACCGTTTTATCGCCCCTTGGCGCAAAAGGGCGTCGGCCCGTTTCGTCCCTATTGGATTCCCTGGTTGGTAGTGGTTTTCCCGGGGGAGGAAAGGAATATGACGGTGTCGACGCCCGTGCGACAACATATCAGGATTCTCGACGCGCAGGGTGTTTCCTGGCGTCGGATAGCCAGGGAGGCCGGAGTGTCAAGGCAGACGGCCGGGAAGTACGCCGAATTGGAGGATTGCTCGCCCAAGCCGCCCGAACACGCGAAGGCGAAGTCGAAGCTGGACCCGTTCAAGCCGGTGATCGACAAGTGGTTGGAGTCGGACCGGTTGATGCCGCGCAAGCAGCGCCATACCGCGATGCGAGTCTGGCACCGGCTGCGGGACGAGCATGGCTACGAGGGCTCGTACCAGCTCGTGCAGCGCTATGTGCGGCAGCGGAAGCGGGATTGGAGGGATCCGGGCGACGGTTTCATGGAACTGCGATGGGAGCCGGGCATCGCGCAGGTCGATTTCGGCGAAGGCCTGGTCTGCATCAGGGGAGCTCGGGTGAAGGTGCATTGCCTGGTGGTGGCGTTCCCGTATTCGAACATGCGCTGGGTGGTCGCGCTGCCCGGGGAGAACGCCGAATGCGTGTGCGAGGGTTTGGAGACCGTGTTCGGGCATATCGGCCCGGCGCCGCGCGTGCTGGTGTTCGACAACGCCACCGGCGCCGCGCACCGGGTCGCGTGGGACAAAATCACCATCGTGGACGTGTTCCGACGGTTCGTCGAGCATTACCGGGTCGAGGCCGGGTTCTGCAACCCGGCCAGCGGGTGGGAGAAGGGCAACGCGGAGAACGCGGTCGGGTTCCTCAGGCGCAACCTCATGGTCCCCATGCCCGACGCGGAATCGTACCGGAAGCTCACCTCCTGGATGCTCTCGCGCTGCGACGAGATCGCCGGGAACACGCATTACCGCAAGGATGTTCCGATCTCGGACCTGTTCGCCGGGGAGAAGACGCGCATGCTGCCGTTGCCCCGGGTGCCGTACGACGCGTGCCGTTGGGTGACGCGCAGGGCCGACCGGGAGGGCAACGTCGAGATCGATTCCGACCGCTACCTCGCCGGCCCCTCGTGGCGCGGATGGACCCTGGAGGTCGGTTTGCGCGCGTTCCAGGTGGAGATCCGCGCCCAGGACGGCCGGTTCGTGGCCAAGCTGCCGCGCGCGTACGGCAGGGCCGCCCAGACGGTGAGGAACCCGGCGAGCCTGCTGCCCGCTTTGGCGCGCAAGTCGCGCGCGTGGGGCGAATCCCCCATCCGCGGCGATTTCCCCGAAAAGCTCCGTCTCGCGATCGACGCCATGGACCCCAAGACCCGCCAGCGCACGTTCCGCCTCCTGGCCAAGGCCAGCGACGCATACGGCTTCGATGCCGCGGCAAAGGCCGGCGAGCACATCGTGGAGCAGGGCCACTCGATCGACGAGGCCAGCCTGACGGCCATGGCCGGACGCATCAGCGCAGGCGAAACCCCGGACGACGTCCCGGCACCGGACCTGCACGCGTACGACAGGTTCATGCGCCCCGAAACCCAGGCGAAGGCGGCATGAGCATGGGCAAAAGGAACACAACGATGCCGGACGCGACCCGCCGCCGCGCGTCCACGAACAGGAAAATGGACGAGATCATGCGTCTGGCCCGCCGGCTGCCGTTGACCAGGCAGGTGCTCGCCGACCAGCTCGAAACCGCGACCCCGGCCCAGATGGAGTTCGTGGACCGGTGGATGAACGCCGAGATCGAATCCAGGGAGGCGTCCAAACGCACGCGCCTGCCCGGACAGGCCGGCTTCCCCGCCGCCAAGGAACTCGACGGCTACGACTGGCAGAACGTGCGCATGCCGGCGGACTGGCAGCGCAGCGGGCTCGAATCCCTCGGATTCCTCGACGGGCCGGAGGACGTGGTCATGTTCGGGCCTCCCGGCACCGGCAAGACCCACCTCGCCATCGCGTTGGGCAGGAAGGCCTGCCGGCAGGGCGTGCCGGTGCGGTTCTACACCGCCGCGGGCCTGGTCATGAGGCTCCTGCGCGCCAACACGGAAGGCAAACTCGACCGGGAACTGCAAGCCATCGCCAAGGCCCGCATGATCGTCATCGACGAGCTCGGCTACGTGCCCATAGACGAGGAAGGCAGCAGACTCCTGTTCCAGGTCGTGACCAACGCGTACGAGACCCAGAGCATCGTCTACACCACCAACATCGAGTCCGGTGGATGGGGACGCGTGTTCGGCGACCCCAACATGGCCGCCGCGATCATCGACCGCACCGTCCACCACGGCAGGATGATCAGGTTCGAGGGCGAATCCTACCGCAGGACCCACGCCCTCATGCAATAACAAAACAACCAAAACCAGACGAAACCAGCCGACGGTAACCCGGTAAACAATTGACCGATAACCCGGACAGCCGTCCACAGTAAAACGGCACACCAGCGCTTGACAAAACACAGGATCGAGCGTCGGGTCACCCGGAGCCGGCTCGTCCGCGGCTTCCATCTCGGCCGCGACCTCATAGCTGTAAGCAGCCAGCGCCTCACACTCGGACCGGGGTATTGAAACTCTGATATCGCAAGTATGAGCGTTGATATTCCAACGAAGATACTCGCGGTCTCGCAGTCTAGGTACTCCTTTGAAAGCAGATGACATTCTGTAACCAGGTGAATGTATCCCTTTCAAAGCCGAAAGCCACTCACCTACCACCAAAAATAGGCATACTCCTTCTTTGGAAAGCTGATTTAGAGGTCTGAAAATATCTATCTCCATTTCGAGAGGCGGATGCGAACCGTTCCGAAGTTCTAATTCCATTTCGAGGGGCTGATTTGAACCGTCCCGAAGGTCTATCTCCGTTTCAAGGGGCTGATCATCCTATGCACCACGAGTATCAATGGCATAACGTCAACGCCATTCCGCCGTTTTTGCGTCTT